>OKWC01000023.1_pt1 | contig 24199 bp, 20 predicted proteins | sample 1606971 | NCBI WGS metagenome assembly OKWC01 (sample SAMN04414076, study PRJEB24778) | human gut metagenome | material: faecal | host: Homo sapiens
AAAGCGGAAAAATTCGCCCGGGAATGGCATTTTGAAAAGCATATGGCAGCTATGAGACTCTTGTCTCTGACCCTGCGTGGATCTTATCTATATTGCTACTCCACACTCTTTGCATTATGAGCATGCTCTGCTTTGTCTTAATCACAGTAAAAATACTTTAGTGGAAAAATCTTTTACCGCCAATGCCAAACAGGCACAGAAGCTCCTATCCTTAGCGGCTGATAAAAAAGTGTTTTTGGCAGAAGCTGTATGGACTCGTTATATGCCCAGTCGTAAAATAATAGCAGATCTCTTAGATTCTGGTGCTATTGGTCGGTTTACAACCTTGGATGCTACATTTTCCGTTCCAATTCACGAAATTCCCCGTATGCATGATCCCTCTCTCTGTGGTGGTGCACTCTTGGATCTGGGAGTATATGTTTTGACAACAGCTTCCATGTATTTTGGTGACGAAATTATAGAAACTGATTCTTCCTGCTCCTTATATCCTACCGGTGTAGATGCTACGGACAATATCATCCTCACTTATAAAGATGGAAAAAAAGCAACCCTGCATGCATCCATGACGGAAGAATCCCATAACTGTGCGAAAGTTTGCGGATCCGCAGGTTATCTTACATGGGAAAGTAATAATAATCCTCGTAATATTGAATTACACAGCCCTGACGGTACCCTACTTCAGAAAATATCGATTCCCGAACAAATCAATGGCTACGAATATGAAATTCTTGCCTGTAAAAGAGCCATTGAAGACGGAGAAGCAGAATGTGAGGATATGCCTCATGCAGAAACGCTGACAATCATGAAGCAAATGGATGCATTACGCCAAGAATGGGGAATTAAATACCCTTTTGAGGTATAAAACGCTAACGCAAAAAACCGCTGCCCTTACGGGCAACGGTTTTTGTATTCAAAGATTATCCCTCAATGGCGATGTATTTATTGGTCTCCACTGCAGGTTTTGCTTCCTTCTTAGGAACATTCAGGGTCAGGATACCATGTTTGAACTCACCCTTGATATCCTCCTGAGTCAGGTTGTCACCAACATAGAAGCTACGCTGGCAGGAACCTGCATAACGTTCCTTGCGGATGTACTTGCCGGATTCTTCTCCTGTTCATCCTCATCCAGACCCTTGGCAGCCTCGATGGTCAGATAACCATCCTCCAGAGATACCTTGATCTCATCTTTCTTGAAGCCGGGCAGATCAACGATCAGCTCATAGCCATCATCGGTCTCCTTAATATCGGTCTTCATTACGTTGTGTGCATGTCTGCCATACAGTTTCTTCTCTATCTGATTCTCTGCTCTGTTGTCAAAGAAAGGTACATCATCAAAAAAGTCATCAAATAAGTTCTCTCCAAAAATGCTAAGGTAATAACATAAGTCATCTCTCCTTTTCTAAAATACTATGTTTGTTTACCATGTTTCTCTGGAACTGGGATGTTCAGGGAGCTCATAGGACTTACTTCATATCCTTTTTTTGCATCCCTTTCCTTTGTTCTAGGTGTAATATAACACTTATTATTAGCAATGTCAAGAGGTGAGTGCTATTTTTTTGTGAACATTTTGTGAACATTCTTTTTATTCATTTATTCTATTTTTAAATGCGGACACAGCAACAATAATTCCTGCAATCATTATTATTACTAATTCCATAACCTGCGTAGTATCACCAGTCTTTGGAGCTTTTGCATTTGACGTTTTTGTATCTGTTGCTTTCTCTTCTAAATTGTTATTATCGTTCTTACCAATAACTTCATTGCTATTATTATCATTATTATCAGAATCATTTCTGCTATTATCATCTGTGCTATATACAAGTGCATATGTCGAAAATTTATCCGTGTCAAATGAAATTGTACCGTTTTCCTTATCATAGATAACCGGTATCTTAGCAAATGATTTGCTTCCGTCAGCCTCCATATGCTCGCGAATTATATAAAAGCTGCCATCTTTGCCCTTTAAATCATCAGCAAGATTAAATGTAACTGTCAGATTATTGGTAAGTTCTGTTAACTTATTTTCCCATGCTTCAGTCTTGTTTCCTTTATTAATAACACTGTATAAATTCATGTCAAGATATGCGCTTACCACGTCATTTCCCACATTTTCTTTTATATCACCCTCTAAAACAGCTGCCTCATTTTCTGACAAATCCTTAACTTCTAGTCGGATATTGCCTGAATCCACAACATTTTCACCATTAGAAATGCTTCCTGACTTCACATCCGAACTCTCTGTATTAATAATATCATTTGTCTTAGTAAATAAAGCACTCAGATGAAGATTTGTACGAGGCATTATAAATGTAAATGTACTGACTTCGCTGCCTGCTGTTATTGTGTTTCCGTTTAATGAACCTGCCACAAACTGATAACCATAATCAGGCTTAATTTTTACAGTAACCATACTATCAGGTTTAATTGCCACCAGACCACCTTTTTCATTCTGGTCATTTATATTTTCAATGCCGTTGCTTCCATCAGGCAGTATTGCTGAGATTATCCTGACACTTCCATTTGCAACCTTACCATCTTCACCAAATGTATCGTCATAAGCCCAGGTAACCGTATAGACACCGCTGCCCGCCTTACTTATCTCGATATCATACATATCTGCTTCTGCAACGGTGTAGACCTGCCAGCCATCTTCTTCCACACCATCTACTTTATCTCCATTAATTTTAGCCTCAATGGAATATCCAAACTGCGGAAGAATTGATATCTTATGCATATCAGCTTTTTCCACATTAACCATATTATCTGTTACCACGCAATCATCAACTTTAATGTATGGTCCAAAAGTATCTAATAATTCCAGTCCTGACTTAATGTTTACTGTTACCGTCTTAGGATTAACTAATCTTACATCTGCGCCTTGCACATTTTCATCTGATAGCATTGTCCCAAACACACATATCATAACTAAGCCTAGTAACCATGCCATTTTATTCTTAAATTTTAATGACTTTTTCTTCTTTGTCTTAACCATATTTCTCACCTGCTTTCTCATATTTTATACATTCTTTCTCCAATTATAATAAAACTGTATAAGACCAATACGTGATTTCGTATCAGTTTTATTATTCAATTGGTTATATGTCTGTATAACACTGCTCTCGACATTGAGATTTTAACCGCTATATCCTGTACATTTTCATCAGAAATTAACAGCGTTTTCAGCACTTCACTTTCCCTTGGCGTAAGTGAGAATTTCTCACAGAATGTCCGGAATTTTTCTTCTTCATCTGCCTCATAAGTCACTTTTCCTTTTCATTCTTGTATCTGTTTTTCTTTCAAACTGATTTGAATAAATATACAGAACAATACTTATCAACGCAAACAGGCATAAAGCTGTGATTATAATTAGCATTACGTCGTTCTTAAGCAGGGCAACTGACAACGCTCCCGTAAGTATGGCGCACAAATTATTAGTAGCACGCCCAAGTCCCGCAAAAAAGTTTCGGGACTTTCGTATTCCCCGACAACTCTATAAATGCTGTAGAAAAGAACACAACAAAGAACCCTGCCGAGATGTAGAAAAGTATTAACCCAACTAAGAAAGGTCCTCCCAGTTCAGTAACTACGACACATATTGTAGACAACAGCGTTACACAATACATTGTAATATTCATATATTTTCGTTCACCAATATCATATATAAAGCCTGCCATCAGACCGCTTAGAGCAAGAATAAGCCGTGGCCATTGTCCAATATCGACGCTCCCGCCTGCGTGTACTAAAGTTACGGAAATATTTAATGTAGAGAAAATGCAACTCATAAGTACAACTGCAAGTGTCAAGGCTACACCTGCAATTAAAGGGCTCTTCATATTTCCCATTCCATTTATGTACAATACATTTTCATCTGGTATATAATCTTCTAACTTCATAATCAGCACCACGAATACTGCTAGTGTCACTGCTATGAATACCGATTCTCCAAGTTCACTAAATACCAGATTATTATTAATAAACTGCATAAATATACCAAGTGCATACGCAATACCAATATTTTCTGCTAAATGTTTACGCTCGCTTATGACAACGCTGAATATATAATGAATCTCACCTCCTAATATTCCTAATACAGCAAACAACAGACACCCCGGCAGCAATACTGACATATACGAACTGTGCCTGCATATCGTAAAAATGCATATTATACCGGCCAATGCGCTTGCAAATGCCATAATGTATTTGCTGCTGCCACTTATGATTTTGTCCAGTATCGGATATAAGAAGAATCCCATACAGCTTGCTCCAAGAATATAGCTTTCTGCCAACACCACACTCTCTGAACTTGCAACATATGTCATCATATTGTCAAACATATATTCTGCGCCCAGAAATACAAAGTTGAAAAATGCCAATGCGACTACAGACAAAATTCTTTTTCTGTTTTTCTAAATCTATCTTCATTCGTGTAGTGTTCCTCTCTTCTTAAATCTAATAATTAAAACTTAGATTTCAAACTTTATGCTTTATACTTCAACTTTCAAGTTTCAAATCTCTAATCTCTAATCTCTAATCTCTAATCTCTAATCTCTAATCTCTAATCAATATTATATATATTACAAAATTTTATGTCTATATTATAAACAAATGTCACCCATATTCAAGGTGACATTTGTCTCTAACTGCAGTTTTTATAACATTTGTGTAGCTTTTGCACGATATTTAATTGTTCCCACAACATTTATATTTTCTTATATCTTATTTGGTATATTTTTAATCTTATTCTTAAAGGCAAATTCTATCTAAAAATATACTATTATTCCAAGACACAAAAAAAGCTGCAAATAAAACTTTTCGTATTATTGTAACCGAACTATCTATGTAATATACCTTAGACTTCTAGCTTTGCATCCATGCATTTCTCAATAATTCTCGTAACTATTTCCTTATCAAGTGGCTTTAAGATACAACCTGCAGGTTTTAATCTGATAATTGATGCAATATTTCTCTTTTCTGCAATCTTCGTTAAGAACACAACCGGAAGTTTCCTTAATTCCTCATCGTTTCTTATCATTTCCAGCATTATCCTCCCCTCACACAGAGGCATTTCATAGCTTAAAAACATCATATCCGGTCTGTCTTTTTCTAACATACGCATTGCCTGTAATTCAGTACCCGCTGCTGATACTCTGTATCTGTCTCCAATAATTGATTTCATATCGTTATAGATTTCATCATCATTATCTACCAGCAAAATATGTTTTCGTTTGTCAGCATCAGCTTCATTATCCAATTCAGCTTCATCCCATATATCCGTTTTGTTTTTAATTTTATCCTCATTTTCTATATAGTTACTTACATCTGATATATCTTTATGTTCTGCATTTTCATCTTCCGTTATATGCAATCTGTCCGCAATGCATTTCATAATATCCCTATTCTTAATAGGCCTATATAAATGTGTATACTGCGTTTTAGAATACAGCATCTCATACTGCATCGTATCTTCTTTTTTACCTATGGTAATTATAGGAATAGCTGCATGTACAATCGTCAGGATATAGAATAGCTTTGAACTTATATTCTGATAACAACTTATAAATACCACCACCATATCCGGTCTGAACATTCTAATCATATGCGATACATATTCCGCATTCTTCATAGAACACAACTGAACCTGATACCGACTTAACATAGCCTCTTGTATACAATGGGCCGTATCATTAAAATCTGCTACAAATAAAATTCTTTTCATAATCGTCCCTCCTGATATTCAGTGGTAGTAGTTCTATACAAATATTTCATTTCCTGCGTAAATCACAAAATATTATTTTCTTTTGCAACCTTTACCGCACGTCTGCGGTTATTAACGCTTAACTTTTTATATATATTTTTGGAATGAAATTTTACTGTATTTATGCTGATTCCCATAAAATATGCTATTTCTGAATTTGTTCTTTCATTTGCCATTAACTGTAACACTTCACGTTCAGTTTCCGTAAGACTTGGGAAATCTTTTCTACATTCCTTGAGATAATCAGGATATAATAATGCCATTTTCTTAGACAATGCTATCAGATGATTGATATAACTGTTTAGACCAACGTCTTTATTATTACGATTTCGTTTGTAATCTCTTAATAACAGATATGCCTTCTCACCTTCATCTGCAATTAATCTGTCTAATTTTCTTTTCTTAGCTACTTTTATAACCTCGTCCATTAATCCATATGCTTCATCACATTTTCCACCAGAATAATATGCTATCGCACACAATAGATTTAATTCACACAAATCTATAACACGATGTCCGTCCTGCAATATTTTTCTTAATAATTTCACCAATTGCAACTACCGAATAATATTTGCCCTCAATTAAATATGCACGCATTTTTTATCATATAACGAAATACGTCTGTCATGCACAATCTGCCATATTCGTTTGGTGATTCATTCTCAAGCCACTTCTTAACCTCTGTTATATCGTTATCATACATCGCACCCCACGCACGTAATGAATTATGATTCTCTGTTAACCACCTGCTGTCTGTCGATGTAATCTTATTATAAATCTGGTCTAACATTGGATATAGAACTGCAATCTGACCCGTAGCAATCATAATTCGCATTTGCAGATATAAAGCTACAAACAGCACTGCGACCTCTCCGTTCTGTTCAATAATCGGAATATTTCCAACTAACGATGCTATTGCGCCAAAGCAGTCATCTTCCATATAACAAATTTCCGCATACGCAACCTCATACATTCCTATTGCACTATCACCATACAATGCACTTAAACATTTCTTCACCTCTCCCTTATGTCCCTTAATAAAATCTCTATACTCTGATAGATCACGAAAACCATTAATAAGGCTTACTCTTCCTGCTGCAATAGGTAAATTAGGTTTCATATAGTCGGCATTTGACGAAAGTTTTCTGACTGCATGCCAGAATTTATTATTATTTCGTGCCGGAATAATTATATCTAAATGTAATCTCATAAATTCAATTTGATCAACACACTGTGCATATTCACGAGCCTTGTTTAAATCTCCATATATTGAGCATATAATTGCTGCAGCGGTTGACAGATATGGTGTAGCTTTTATCTCTTCTTCAGGAAATGCAAATATGTACTTATCACAATTTTTAAAACCACTTAAGGCGCAAGGTCCCCAGAATATTTTCAAAAGTTGTGTTTTTAATTCTTCTAAATTATTCTGTAATAACAGTTTGTCCAATTTCTTCCGGATTAAAACGTTCATTTGCCCTGTTTTTAAGCATACGCACTCACCTCCTGTTTTCTTATATTTTATGACATTTTATTATATTTTTGTACTATCCGTAAGTGTAGTTTAGAATATCCTGCCAATTATTATATTAACATACAAAATGTCACCTTTATATAAGGCGACATTTATCTCTAATCATATAATTCACATAATCTTCTTTATCTTTGAGAATATTCCTCTTTTTATCTTCGCACTTTCCTTTCTGTGAAGCTGGCAACTCCTAATTGTTTCATCTAACTTCTTGAACCTTTCTTCCTCCTGCTTCTCACGTATATGCATAAGGTAATCCATCTCTTTAATTACATTGTCCGATACGATTTCGCTTACCTCTTTCCCTAACATTCCCGTATTCTCCTTAAGTGCATTTGACACCACCTCGGAAATTATGGACTGGAACTGCTCTAACTTACCATTATTAGTCCGTTCTGAAATATTTCCCTGTGATTCATTATCAGTAGTCATAAGTTCACTTTTACGTTCCCCATTGTTATAAATCTCTTCTTTATCTTTAACATTTGATAGCATACCGTTATTCGGCTTGTCTTTATCATTCACCATTACATTATTATCAATATCATTTTCTCCGTTATTCACAAATGTGTTATTAACATTATTGGCATTTCCGCCATTCCCTGTAAATGTATTATCTCCACTATCATCAACCGCTGCTTCACCATAATCTGTCAGCCTGTTAAATAATTCTTCACGCAGTCCTTCAATGCTCTCATTTTCCCTTGTATTCATATTCGTTAATTCCGGAATCAGCATTTTAATTGCTTTAAGCTGAAACCCTCCGTCCTTCAACTCCTTAACCCTCTTGAACAACTCTATGTAATAATCGGTATAATACCTGTGTCCCATTTCATTACGCGGAATATCAATTCCTAATTCTTCTTCCCAGTATCTTAAAACGTGGGATTCTACCTCGATTAACTTTGATGCGTCTGAAATAATATATCTTCTTTCTTTCATAATCCCCTCATTTCTGTGTAGCCTTATACACTATTTGTATATTTTCGAGTTATAAATCTTTTATTCGAAAAAATATACCACATTAAGACAACTTCTTCAATGTGGTATTCATGTTTTTATGATTTTTTCGCATCGTAATTGACGAATTTTGTATAATTAGGCAACCATAACAGCTCAACTGTTCCTATAGGGCCATTTCTCTGCTTGGCAATAATTACTTCAGCAATACCCTTTTTCTCGCTTTCTTTATTATAATAATCATCTCTATATAGGAACATAACCATATCGGCATCCTGTTCGATTGCTCCAGATTCACGCAGGTCTGATAACACCGGTCTGTGATCAGGTCTGCCCTCAACTCGCGCGTAGTCTGTGTACAAAGCCACAACAGGCACATCTAACTCTCTTGCAAGAGCCTTAAGAGAACGTGATATTTCCGAAATCTCCTGCTGCCTGCTTTCCTGCTTTCCACCAGCCGTCATAAGCTGCAGGTAGTCGATTATAATTATTCCCAAATCATGCTCTAGCTTATATTTTCTGCATTTAGAACGGAGTTCTCCAATCGAAATACTTGGCGTATCATCAATAATCAGATTAGAATTACCAATTATGTTGGCACTCTCTATAAGTCTCTCCCAATCGGAATCATCTAAATCTCCGGTCCTCAACTTCTGTGCATCAACCTTTGATTCAAGTGCGAACAGACGGTTTACCAACTGCTCCTTTGACATTTCAAGACTAAATATGGCTACTGTCTTATTCTTCTTAAATGCCATATAATCTGCTATATTTAATTCAAATGCCGTCTTACCCATAGCAGGTCTGGCAGCTATCAATATTAAATCTGACTCATGAAAACCAGATGTCATATAATCAAGGTCTGTAAAACCTGTTGGTATTCCGGTAACACGACCTTTATTCTTAGATACAACCTCGATTTTCTCCATCGCATTAATTACAACCTGTCTGATTGGTACATAATCCCCGCCATCTTTAGCCTGTAATATTCCAAATACTTTTTTCTCTGTTTCATCTAGGATATTATCTAAGTTCTCTTTACCAACATAACAGGTATTGGCAATATCTTCATTTATCTTAATAAGCTTTCTTAAAGTCGATTTCTCTTTGACAATCTTTGCATAATATTTGACATTTGCAGAGGTCGGTACTGCTGCTAATAGATCTCTTATGAATTCAATACTGCTAAGTTCAGCCGGTACGTCCATCTGGCTTAATTTATCCTGCAATGTAATTATGTCAATAGGTTTGCCTGCGGTAAATAATTCGACCATTGCCTGAAATAATATTCCATACTGATTCCCATAGAAATCTTCTGCCGTAAGGATCTCACTCGCTGCCATAACAGCATCAGAATCCATTATCATCGAACCGATTACTGACTGTTCTGCCTCAACACTATGCGGTAACGTTCTTCTTATAAGTGCCTCGTCCACAATTTACCTCTTTCTTAAATCTCTTTAACCTTAACAGCTAATTCACCTGTTACTTCAGGATGGAGTTTTATCTTAACGATATGTGTTCCTAATGATTTAATAGGTTCTTCTATATGAAGTTTCTTCTTGTCAATATCCATATTTAACTGGTCCTTGATAGCCTGCGCAATCTCTTTACCTGAAATAGAACCAAATGTCTTGCCACCTGCTCCCGTCTTTATAGATACAGTTACCGATGCTTCTTTTAATTCTTCAGCTAATTTCTTAGCTTCCTCTAATTTTTCTTTTGCAATCTTGGCATTATTTGCATTCTGTAATTTGAGATTGTTAAGGTTTACACTTGTTGCCTCGATTGCTAAATTCTTTCTAAACAGGCAATTTCTTGCATAACCCTCATTTACTTTTATAACTTCACCTTTTTTGCCTAATTTAGGTACATTTTCTAATAAAATAACTTCCATTATGTTTTGCCTCCTGTCATTATAGTCTATATTCTGATAATAGTATAAATCAGCTTTAAATTTCTTTCTCCTCCTGCATCTTCGTAACAACTTCTTTGAGTATATTCTTAGCTTCACTTATCGATACATTTTCAAGCTGTGTTCCTGCGGTATCTAAGTGACCGCCACCACCTAATCTTTCCATTATAAGCTGTACATTTAAGTCTCCCATTGATCGGGCACTTACATATACCTTATTATTATGTTCAGTCAGAACAAATGTTGCTCTGATGCCTCTTATATTCAATAATTCATTTGCAATCTGTGCCCCCAGCACTGTAGGACTTTCTATACCCTCTGACGGACACACTGCCATAGCATATACATCATTGAATGTCTCCGCTGAACCAATTGCCTTAGCCTTAGCTTTATAATCATCGAAAGAATCTCTGAATAATTTTCTCACTCTTGTCACATCTGCACCGCATTTTCTTAAGAATGCTGCTGCCTCAAATGTTCTGACACCTGTCTTATTAGCGAAATTATTAGTATCAATCATAATTCCACCGTACATTGCATCAGCCTCAACAGGTCTGATTTTAATTCCGTCATAGAAATACTGTAATATCTCTGCAACCATCTCAGATGCCGATGAAGCATAAGGTTCAATATATGAAAGTGATGCATTTTCAATGGTATCACTGCTTCTTCTGTGGTGGTCTAATACGACGATGTCCTTACTCTTTGATAATATCTCAGGGCATTCCACATAACTTGGTCTGCTGACATCAACTACTACAATAGCTGTGGCATTATCCACAATCTCCATGGCATCTTCACTCTTAATAAACATATCTTCATCATATTCATCACTTTCTAAGAACAAATCAAGCATTGGTCTTATCGATGATGTTACTTCATTTATAATGATATGTGCAGGTTTATTAATAGCCTGTGTAGCTCTGTAGATACCGATTGCCGAACCTAAGGAATCTATGTCACCTATCTTATGTCCCATAATAAGGACCTTGTCCTTTGTCTCTAATAATTCTCTTAATGCGTGGGCCTTAACTCTTGCCTTAACTCTGGTATTCTTCTCAACCTGCTTAGATTTACCTCCATAAAAATAAATCTTCTCGCCGTCTTTAACAACAGCCTGGTCACCACCTCGTCCAAGTGCTAAATCTATGGCAACTCTCGAATATTCACAGTTCTGTGCATATTCCTCACCATTTACACCGAGACCGATACTTATGGTAACAGCCATCTCATTACCGATATTTACTGCTTTAACTTCGTCTAAGATTGAGAACTTATTACTCTGTAATACAGAGACATATTTCTGCTTAATTATTATGAAATATTTATCTTTCTCAAGCTTTTTGATAACCGCATCATATGCTGAAAAATATTTATTAATCTTTCTGTCTATCAATGCAATAAGTAATGAACGTCTTACGTCCTCTACACTTTCTAATGCATCATCATAATTATCGATATAGATTAATCCTGCAACCATCTTCTGCTCGATATTCTCTTTAGTAAGACGTTTAATCTCTGTCTCGTCAAAGAGATATATAGCTACGAGATAATCCTCATCTTCTCTGTTCTCTGAGCTAAAATCTTCATCGACATTGATTCTGTTGAACTCCACTCTGTAGGTTCTTGCATTATATGTCATATAAGAAAATGGATTTCTTCCTTTCTCATCTTCCTTAAATTCCAACGAATCTTTAGTAATCTCCGGAAATACCTCTGAAATATTCTTAAAACTGCTGCCCCCACAGATTTCATTCAAGGCTGTATTGCCCCATAGAAATTTACCATTTTTATCAACTAATCCATATGGAAGCTCTAATCCTTTAATCAGTTTCTTCTGCACCTGGGTATAATCCATTGCAAAATCAACTAATTCCTGCAAATATCTGTTTCTGCCATAATAAAAAGAAACCAATGGAAAAAAATAAGATAAAAATGTTACCACAATGCTCAATACGAAACCTGCCTGTATATCATCAGAATATGTCCATATAACCACAGGCAATAATAAAAATTGCGAAATACATAGGCAATTTGAAATAGAAAGCTGTATGCCCATGCAATCTGCTATGCATAAGGTTCTTTCTGTTTCTTTTTCTTCTTATTTTTCAACTTCTCCACGTTCTTACCATCTGTATTTTTGCCAGTTAAATTCTGGATATCTATATTATTTCCGACAGTATTCTTATTCGTCTTATTTTCTGTTTTTATTTTATTTTTATTATCTTCTATCATATAATCACCATAGTTCTAAGATTTCACTGAAAAAGTAATATATATCATATATCCATATCTGCATATATTTTAAAAATGTCACTTACTGTTTTATCTCATTCCATATCTGCTAATGCTATGTGGAAACATTATAACATTTATTATATAAATAATCAAATTCTCATTTACTCATTTATACATTCTCTATAAATGTCACGCTTGCTTACGCCTCTGTCCTTAGCCACCCTTTTCATAGCTTCCTTCTTATCAATTCCCTGATCCAGATAATATTCCATATGTTCATTAATTGATAAACTTTCCCATTCTTTCTGCTTCTCTTCTGTCTTTTCCTTAAAGGTCTTGCCCTCAATAACTAAGACATATTCACCTCTTGGTTCTTTTGTTTCATATTCACTGATTAATGAACCTATAGTCGTCTGGTGAGCCTCTTCATATTTCTTGGTAAGCTCTCTGCACTGGGTAATCTTTCTGTCTCCTAATACACTTTCTAATTCCTTAAGTGTCTGCACCAGATGATGTGGTGCTTCATATATAATCATAGTTCTTGTCTCGTCCTTAAGTTCTTCTAAGACCTGCTGTCTTTCTTTCTTATCACTTGGCAAAATGCCTCAAAGGCAAATCTTCTCGTCTTAAGTCCCGACATGGTGAGTGCCGTAATACATGCTGCCGGACCAGGCAATGACGAAACCTCTATTCCCACTTCAAAGCACTGCCTTACCAGTTCTTCTCCCGGATCCGATATTCCTGGAGTTCCCGCATCTGTTATTACCGCAATATTTTTGCCCTCCTGCATCAGATTAACGAGATATTTTGCCTTATCAACTTTATTATATTCATGATAACTTGTCATCGGAGTCTGAATCTCAAAATGGTTTAATAATTTAATACTGTGCCTTGTATCTTCAGCAGCTATTAAATCGACCTCTTTAAGAGTCTTTAATACCCTGAAAGTTATGTCCTCTAAATTCCCTATTGGTGTTGCACATAAAAATAATTTGCCACTCACAACTTAGCCTCCTTTTTTATCTGAACTATCGCCTAAAAACCATATATTCTATGTATCTCGTCTGTATAAACTCCAGGTTCTTTGTATACAATCAGTGGACTCTCGACCTTAACCATACTTTTTCCGCCACGGACACTCTCGATAAGCACCATATTTGCCTCTTTATTCTCAAACGGATATACGAACTTTATTCTTTTAGGCTCTAATTTATATTGCTTCAATGTCATAATAAGTTCTGTAAGCCTGTGTGGTCTGTGTACCATATAGAATCTTCCACCTGGCTTTAATAATAATGCTGCCTCTCTTACCACATCATCAAGTGTGCAGAGAATCTCATGTCTGGCTATTGCCTTAGGCATATCAGGGTTCTTAATTCCATGATTATCATTCATATATGGTGGATTAGAGGTTACCACATCAAAGGAAGCTTTCTTGAACATCAAAGAAGCTTCCTTAATATCACCCTCCACTATGTCTATTTTATCCTGGAGATTATTATATTTCACGCTGCGCCCCGCCATATCTGCACTCTCGCTTTGTATCTCAAGCCCTGTAAAATGTCTGCCATTACTTTTAGCTTCTAACAGAATCGGAATAATACCCGTCCCTGTTCCTAAGTCAATTGCATTTTCACCCTCATTTACAATTGCAAAAGAGGAAAGTAATACAGCATCCATTCCAAAACAGAACTTGTCTTTATGCTGGATAATTTTGTAGCCATTGCGCTCTAAATCATCTAATCTTTCGCCCTCTAATAACACATTAGTCATCGATTTTTGACTTTCCTTCCTTACGTTCTAACGCTTCAAGTGCCTTTAATTCTTCATCATTAATATTTTCGGAATTATGTCTCTTTCTACGTTTGAATTTCAAGTCTTCGGCTTTATATTCTCTTATTTCTTTCTCATCATTTACTTCAACTAATACTTTTACTAACTGTCTGAGTACACTTACTGTCTGCACCTCTCCCTTTAATCCGTCATTAGTTGTAACTGTATCTCCAATTGCAGGTAATCTGCTGTTAAGTTCTTCGTATGTCTCTTCCTCATTCTTAAGACAGCACATAAGACGTCCGCATACACCTGATATCTTAGTTGGATTGAGCGAAAGATTCTGTTCTTTAGCCATCTTTATAGATACTGGCACAAAATCTGTAAGATATGTGCTGCAGCAAAGAGGTCGTCCACAGATACTATATCCACCTCTTACCTTTGTCTCATCTCTTACGCCAATCTGTCTTAATTCAATTCTTGTCTTAAATACTGCCGCTAAATCTTTAACTAATTCTCTAAAGTCAATTCTTCCATCTGCTGTGAAATAAAATAATACTTTATTATTATCAAATGTATATTCTGCATCTATAAGTTTCATTTCAAGACCATGTTTCTGAATCTTTTCCTGGCAGATTTTAAATGCATTCTTCTCTTTCTCTCTGTTCTCTTCTTCTTTTCTGTCATCTTCTTCTGTTGCAATCCTGATAACACTTTTAAGTGGTGGTGTAATCTCATCATCTGCCACTTCTCTGATTCCGAGAACAACTGAACCATATTCCACACCTCTTGCTGTCTCAACGATTACGTGCTGTCCTTTTCAATTGCCAATCGCCCGGTGCAAAAAAATATATCTTTCCTGTCTTCCTGAATCTGACACCAATAACTTTTACCATTATTTGTTTTTCTCCATTTCTATTATCTGTCTGACCATCATATATTGTCTCTTATCGTAAGGAACATCATCTCTATTGCAACATCAAAATTAACATTTGCCTTTAATCTTAATTTAGCTTTATTCATTGCCTCTAGAATATGCTCAATTCCATTATAAGAAGATTTTGCCGCATGTTTCTTTATTGTCTGTATCTCATCTTTGAAAATAAGTTCATTTACATTCTGTGATGCCTTATATACTAACACATCTCTGAACCATAATATCATAAGGTCAATATAATCCGTAAATCTGAATTTGTATTCACTGGCTCTTTTAACAGCCGCTACGACCTCGTAAGCCTGCATATCTTTTATATATCTTAGTAACTGGATTACTTCATCTAACATTTCTGCGAAATCCTGTGACTTCGACAGTTCTATGGCTTTACCAAGATTACCTCCTGCGAATGACACCGCAATATCTGCCTGATAATCCACTACTTTTTTCTTTCTCCATAAGATATTTCTTAACAACTTCTTTCTTAAGTGGCTGCATATCAAGTTTAACACATCTTGACAGTACTGTCTGTAGCAATGCAGAAATATTAGTAGTCAGTAGAATAATAACTGCATATTCAGGTGGCTCTTCTATAGTCTTAAGTATAGCATTCTGTGCAGCATTATTCATTAATTCAGCATCCTCAACTATATATACTTTATGAGAATTACTGTATGGTTTTAACTCAACATCATTTACAAGTGTCTGTCTGATATGGTCGATAGACAATGTTGTAGGTTTATCAGGTGTAATCATTATCAAATCAGGATTATTGTCTGTAAGCGCCTGTACACACGAATGACATTTCATACATGGAACTGTACCTTTTTCTTCACATAACAGGGTCATTGCAAATGCTTTTGCAACCGTACGCTTTCCCATACCTTTTTCACCATTAATTATATATGCGTGTGAAATCTTATTATTCTCTATTGCTTTCTTGAAATGTTCAACAATGTGTTCATTTCCTAAAATATCTTCTAATCCTGCCATAGTCTACCTCCTGTCTGAGCAATCTTTCTCAAATAATCTTTTTCGCAAAACAAAATCTGAAATTTTATTTGCAATTTCTCAGACATTTACGTCCTGGGAACAAAGATTAATATGCCTAAGCAAACCTTTGACTTATGTTATAATATCTAACAACAGACCTCTTATCTCTCCTACCAGATTAAGAATCTTAAGATTGTCTTTCTCCTCTTTAAGAAGTTCTTCGGCAAGTTTATCAAGGTTCTCATCAACTAACCTGATTATGCCATATACACGATGTCTGCCTCTTTTATCTAAAAAGTTCTCTCTTGAAAATTCATGTGAACGATATACAACTTCATTAATGAAATCTTTAATAAGCTGTCGGTATTTTCTCATATCCCTGACATCAGTGTGTTTCGACAACTTCTTGCCCTGCTCTGATATCTCATTCATAAGTGCAACTACTTTTTCCTGAAAACCCGCTTCTTCGATATTGCTTGCAAGTATAAACTTAAAATTACCATCTGTCTCCTGTACATGACTTGTGTTCTGAACCGGAGCCGATTTAAGTATTTCATTAACTTTTATCTCCATAAACATTCTCCATTCCAAAGTGAAGTGTTACTTATATCTATATCTGATATATTATCACATTTTGGGGTGATAGTAAACTATTGCTTTTTCCTCATTATCTACCACTTATGCACAAATAAAACACTGTTTTATCTCATCATCTACCACTTATACGCTAATATACTACTGCTTTAGTCTCATTATCTCGCCTTTTATCTCTTTATAACATTTCTCCAGACTTTCATTATTATATTTCTTTTTAATATCTAATTCGTCTAGAATCTCTTCTGCAAAGTCCTTTGTATCAGCTAGAAATCTACGACATAATTCCTCATATTTAGGCGTGTTCTGAGTCATTTCCCTGTTTATTGCACGTATAAGTCTGATACCGTCATCGACCTCTATGTATATCGGAACTACAACTTCATTTCCATAATAATCCCTTACGTTTCTGTATGACTCTAATGTACCTATTAGTACATAATTATTCTCATTAAGATTAATATTCTCATCATCAACTGTGAAATAATTCCATACTCCGTATACCGTATTATATCCTCTTTTCTCAATGACCTTGCCTGCCTGCTCTAACTTCTCAAGTTCATCTTCATTTACAAAGAAATATTCCCTGCCATTTACTTCGCCCTCACGCATCGGTCTGGTAGTATATCCCACAATTGTCTTAAGTTCTAATTCTTTATCATTAACGAGCATATTATAAATCGTATCTTTTCCGACTGAACTTTTGCCCATAACATAAAATATTCTGCCCATTTTACATTTCCTTTCATTGGCAATTTATGCATCAAATTCCGCATACTTCAAATTATTTCTATAAAATTTATAGCCTTCTGCCATTTTGCATTTCTGCCTTTCGTATTAATAATTTTTCTTTATATTTTAAACATTCAGATGATAATATCCCTTTGTCAGATTAATTCTTCTGAATTCTTCTTTAATTATCCTGATATATTCAGCCGATGTATCATGTAGTCCCTCCACACTAAGACCACTTGCCTTATAATCATTTATAAGTTTAACTATTTCTTTCGTTATAAGTTCTCCAGGTGCTAATATAGGGCTTCCAGGTGGATAAAGATATACAAATTCATTTGAAATCTTTCCGACAGCATTTTCTATAAGTGACTCTTCTGTATCAGAATGTGTTGCTTTATAGATATTCTCCATAACAATTGGTTTTGGAATCATATAACTGACATCCTCATTTTTCGTATCATCACCATATATTCTCATATCCCTGTCAATTTCAACCATTGCCATAAATAATCTTAGCAATCCATCCTCAGTGTCCATAGGTGAAGTCATCGCTATGGCATAATCTCCCGCCGCCATTTCTAACTGCAGATGATATTTCTCTAGCATTTCCCTATACAGACGGCTTCCTGTATATGATGTCCCTCTTACTGAAATCACTATCTTCGATGGATCTAAATCATATACTGCATTTTTTCCGACTATTTCACGTCCTGCAATCTTCAGATGTGTAAGCTGTTTTTCGTGAGTTAACATAACTTCTAATCTTTTTACATATGGCTCAAACAAGAATAAACCATCCGACTTAAGCTTATTGATACACTCGTCTATACTGCTCATAAGCACATATGACGGACTGCTGCTCTGATATATATGCAGAAATCTTTCGACCTCACTGACATTCACAATATCACTTCTGATATGAAGTAAAGCTGTCTGCGTAAGTGATGGCAATGTCTTATGAACACTTTGGATTACAATATCGGCTCCTGATTTTACTGCACTTTGCGGAAAACCTTTATGTAGTCCGAAGTGTGCTCCATGCGCCTCATCAACTATCAAAGGTATGCCTTTTTTATGCACAATTTCAGCAATTCTCTGTACATCAGATACAACTCCTTCATATGTAGGCGAGGTAATTATAACCGCCTTAATATCCGGGTTCTCTGCCAATCCATATTGAACCGCCTCGGGAGATATACCACCATTAATCCCATACATTTCAATATATTCCGGATTAATGTATACAGGTGTAAGTTCATTAAGATAAATCGCATTGTATACAGCTTTATGACAATTTCTTGCCACAAGAATCTTATCACCTCTTGACGTAACCCCGCATATAGCTGATAGAAGCCCACATGTACTGCCATTTACAAGGTAATATGTCTTATCAGTACCATAGAAATCTGCCGCCTCTTCCATTGCAATCTTAAGAATTCCCTGTGGATTATGCAAATTATCAAAACCATCTATTTCTGTTATATCATAAGAGAACGGACTCACTCCGTCCTCAATATTCCTTTTATGTCCCGGCATATGAAAAGGGTAATAATCACTATTCGAATATTCAATAAGATTTTTATATAAATCAGACATATATTCCTCCATTTACTTTTTTGTTATCCATCTGTGACAGGTAAACATTATGACCTGCGTATCTAAATCTTTAAGAACTTCCACAGTTCTGTCAATTCTTTCATCATCGCACACATCTAAAATGTCATCTAAAAGTATCGGCAGCTTAACTTCGCCATTACCTATAGCTTCACATAACGACAGTCTGAGTGCTAAATATGCCTGCATTGACGTTGCATTGCTTAGATATTTACACTCATGATAATTAGTTTCGCCTGATTCTCTGACCTTTAGGCAACCTTTTTCACCTATTATAATGCTGTCATATTCTTTTCCACACATTGCATTCATTAATTCGACCATTCTGCCATTAAGAGGCATAGATGCAGCGTCCTTAAGCTTTCGGGTGCGTTTTAGTACCTCTTCTCTTTCATCTGCCAGACGCTTGTATTCATTATTAAGCTTAACCTTTCTGCTTCCTGCTGCTTTTAGCATATCTTCATATTTCTCAATTCTTGCAGAAATCTTATCCTGTGCCGAACTTGTGCCTGTCTCTAATCTTCTGTTAATTTCCCTTAACTCTCCCTTTAATTCTCGTATCGAATAACCATTATAGCCCAATTTATCTAGTACAGCATTAATTCTATCATATTCCCGTTCATATCTGTCATCTTTATATCTGCCATCTTCATATATATCATCTTCTATATCTTTTTCATCCGTATCTTTCCATTTATTTTGTGACATATTATCTTTCATCTTCTGCCTGCTGATACTTAATTTAAGCACGAAAAATATCATAAAAACGCCTATAGCTAATAGATAACCCTTAAAGAAGCCTTTATCCATAAAATTATTTACACCGTAGACTCCACCTATCCCGAGCATTATTATGGCAGCAATTGATAGATAATACTGGTTCCTTGCTTTCTTAAATCTCACATTACTCTCTATATTTCTCCCCCTATTCTTCGTTCTACATTCTTTATCTCTCTTTCTCTCTTCGTCAATATTTTCCAAATCTTCAATTACGCCCTCTAAGATATCCCTTTCACGCACCAACATTGAACTTTCTTCAGTTCTCTGGTTCCTTAGATTATCCCCTTCTTCTTTTAATCTTTCGATTTCCTCCGAAATGTCATCAATTTTTTTAGCAACATCGATAATTTCACCGGAGGTCCTCTTTTAGACTTTAATTTCTCCATCTCTTTTTCTATCTGCTCCAGGTCATCTACAGAATTATCATCTTCATCAAAACCTGCTGCCATATTGGTAATTCTTTCAAATATGTCATTACCGATTTCGCCTTTCAGATAATCTCTGTCACTTCCTGCAAATATAATCTTCTCGAATTCATAGACTTTAAGTCCCAGAAAATATTCTCCGACTTCATATTCCTTTGGCACTTCAATCTCTCTGCCCGCCTCGTTATAGATATGTCTCACATCAAATGCAGGTGTTTTGCCAAATTCTTTCTCTAACAGATATTCCGAATCACCTACAACGAATCTCATATTTCCACACATCTGACTTCCATCAAATGGCTGGTATTTTCTTCGTAAATTCTGTGATATATCCTTAGACTTTGAGTTACAACCATATAACAACATCTTTATAAAAGCCATTATTGTGCTTTTGCCAAATTCATTTTTACCATAGATAATGTTAAAGCCTGATTGAAATTCCATATTGAAATTCTTAAGCCCACCAAAATTACCTATATGTATACCTCTTATCGTAAACCTGTTTATTATCCCCTTTTCTTCTGATACTTCCTCTGCATTTTCTATACAATTGTCTTCTATTTCCACATAATATAATTCCGATAACTCACGTTTTATGGCATTAGTATTAATCCTTCCTGGCACTTTGCCCGTAAGGATTATTCTGTATAAATTATCTCTGTATTTTTCACCCAAATTTTCTATCGCAAAACGTTCGATAGCTGCTGCTATCTTTACCGCATTTACACCTGTAAGTGACTGATTTTCGTTGACACTTCCAATGTCCTGACCTAAATTCGCATTTATGAAAAACCGGCTTTCTTTTACATTTCCAAAATGCTGACTTTCTACCACATTTCCAATCTGTGATTTCGCATCTAACTTTATCCTTATTTCTTCGTATCTACGTTCGCACACCTCGACAAATTTCATGTTGGCATAACCCTGCCCCACAATTCCTAAATAGATGCCCTTAGTCCCTTTCATACCAAATGACATTCCTTGCGGACAGCCACAATATGCATAAGTACTGTAGCCTCTATGCAGGACCTCTGTCTGCTTATGAATATGTCCAAGTGCCAGATAATCGAATTCATTGTCCTCAATCTGCTTTAAACTTATAGGATTATATGGATTCTTAGACTGCTGTCCCTCTACAGTCCCATGAAATATACCAAGATTAATCGTATCATCATCATTTATATTTCTCTGTTTCATAAGGGAATTCATACATATACTGTCAGTAAATCCGGCACCGTAGATTCTTGCAACAGCATTTCCAATACTTATCTCGTAATAATCCATTTCCCCATCAAAAATAAATACGTTCTCACAAGCCGTATTTATCCTGTCATAACAACCACCCCTGATGTAATAGTCATGATTTCCTGGCGAAATCATAATCATCGTCCTGTTAATCTGCCTAAACCTATCAATAACCCAGTTCACTAATTCATCATCAGGTCTGGCATTATCAAACAAATCTCCTGCAATAAGCATTACATCAACGTTTTCATCTTCACAAATACTAATAATTCTTGCAAATGATTTCTCTATATCATCTTTCTCACAATCATAACCCAGATGAACATCTCCTGTATGTAATACTTTTATACTATTCATATTCTGCTCCGTTATTTCTGTATAATATTAAAAAATTCCTGCGAAGTTACAGCCTTACTGAAATGATATCCCTGATAATAGTCACAGCCTATCTCTTTTAGTGCCTGCATCTGCTCCTCAGTCTCTACATATTCTGCTAATACCTTGAAATTAAGTGATTTAGCCAGATATACGATTGAAGAAATAATTTCCCTGCTTCTCTCATTTGTCATCATTTCCTTTACGATAGAGCCATCTAACTTCACAATGTCAAACTGGTTTTTTTGCAAATATTTTATCGAAGTTGAACCCATCGAGAAATCATCAATAGCAATCATAAATCCTAAATTTTTAACCTGATTAAGTGCTTTTTCGAATTCCGAATCAGATTTAATCGCCATCTGCTCAGTGATTTCTATGCACATCTCATTGTCTTTTATGTTAAATTCTTTCTTCAAATTCTCAAGAAATTCTATAAAGCTTGGTTCAAGTATCGTCGATATCGTAATATTTACGGATATCTTATATGATTTATCCGTTAAACCTGTAATAAATTGATAATCATATGCTGCTTCCTCAAATAAATATCTCTCTAATTTGCTTAAGATTCCTGCTTCTTCTGCAATCTTTATTATCAATGGGGGATAAATATATCCATGTATAGGGTGATTATATCTTAATAATGTCTCTGCCCCTATACATTTAAATCATTATCATATTGCACTGGTAGAATAATCTTATATCCCTGTCCCCTAATGCATTCTTTATATCTGCTGCCAGACATTTTGCAAGATCTCCCGGTACACCAGGCACTTCTAAAATATTGATTTCTTCGTTATCATTTTCAGCCTTCTTTAAAATATTAGTAAGTTCATTCATTCTCGCAGCTTCGCTTCGCATCTTCGACTTATCATACATTTTAACAAATGGCATATAGATAATCACACCTACCACCACTATAACTATCTGTAAAATCGCACCACACATCGAACCCGTTGCTTTATATCCGCTGAGAATTATAGGGGTTGTCCATTCAACATCTCTTATAATCATCGGAACAAAACCGAATTTCATTGCTAAATATGAAATACAATATGCCACAACCGGAGTTACTAAAAATGGTGCAAGCAAATAAGGATTATAGATAATCGGATAACCAAACACCATTATCTCATCAACATTAAATAACATTGGTACTGTGGCAATCTTCGAGAGATTTCTGTTAATTTTCCTCTTACTGAAAATGGCTACTGCCACCAAGAGACATATAGCTGTTCCGCAACCACCAACTAATACAAAATGATGGAAAAATGTCTTAGAAAGTATCTCTGTAGGTTGTTTTCCCTCGGCAATCAACTCTATATTCTTAGCTGTTCCCGATGAGAAAATTTTACCTGACACATCTTCTAATACGTCATCGCCATATATTCCTAAGAACCACATTACACAAGATGTCACTACAAATTTAAAACCATTTAGGAATGTTGCTTCCTTACCTTTGAAAATAAGTCCTACAACCGTCACGTAGAATTCCTGGAAGCAGTCTACATCAAATACTATACAGACTAAATAATTAATTATTGCTGCAAATATTACCAAAGCAGCTGCCGGAATCATCGCAATTATTGCATCATTGAATTCTAAATCAATGCCATCTGCATATAACCTGAATGGAATCTTAATATTGTTAATAATTGCAACATATAATTTTGACACTATAATACCACAGAATATTGCCGTAAATATTCCCTCTGTACCAAAATGTATATAATTAAAGTCATTTACATTTACATTTACACCGCATAAAATAAAAAAAGACACAACAGTAGTTAAGGCTCCGACAAATGCATAATTGCTCTTCGCTCCCAATGCCATTATGAAATAGGTTGAAATTGAAAATGCCATATATACAGATATAAGTCCAAATGTTGCATCATATATGAATTAAGCATCTGAAGAAATGCTCCCGAAAAATATGCGAAATGAATCTCTGATATCCATCAAATGGCATACTCTTTAGAATAAGTGCAAAGGAACCCAGCATAAGAACGGTAGACGCGCCGGTCGTTTTGCCACAGGAAGGGCGGGTAGTAGGTGTGCGCCTGTCGCTGGCAAATGCAGCCGTAATAGGTGCCGAAGCCCATTTTATTGGGCGTACCCTCCGTCGCGGGGCCTCCGACGCCCCATTTGCCGATCATGGCCGTGGCGTATCCGGCCTGCTGCATGACCGAGCCGAGCGTCGGGGTGCCGGCTTCGAGCGGAGCCTGTCCTTCGAGCGTCGAATCGCGCAGCATTGCCTCGTGGTTCCAGACGTCGCCCCGCCATTCCATCTCGTCGTTGGCGCGGATCTGCGCATGGCCGGCGGTCGGAC
>OKWC01000024.1_pt1 | contig 23925 bp, 28 predicted proteins | sample 1606971 | NCBI WGS metagenome assembly OKWC01 (sample SAMN04414076, study PRJEB24778) | human gut metagenome | material: faecal | host: Homo sapiens
CAGAACCACAAATTGGAGGAGCCATAGCTGAAGCTGTGTTGAAACGTTTCAATGAAAAGGGCACATTCGGCGTTATCACCACTCATTATCAAAATTTGAAACATTTTTGCCGAAGATCACGAAGGAGTGGTTAATGGTGCCATGTTATATGACAGGCATTTAATGCAAGCTTTATTCCAATTACAAATAGGAAATCCGGGAAGTTCATTTGCAGTAGAAATAGCTAGGAAAATAGGTTTACCGGAAGAAGTAATAGCCGACGCATCCGAAATTGTAGGGAGTGAATATATCAATGCTGATAAATATCTACAAGATATCGTACGTGACAAACGTTATTGGGAAACCAAGCGTCAGAACATCCGCAAACGAGAAAAACAGATGGAAGAAACCATCGCCAAATACGAAGAAGAACTACAGGAACTGGAGAAAAGTCGTAAAGAGATTTTGCGAAAGGCCAAAGAAGATGCGGAAAGATTGATACAGGAATCAAATGCCCGAATTGAAAATACCATCCGTATCATCAAGGAAGCACAAGCCGACAAAGAACGTACACAATCGGCACGTCAGGAACTGACTGATTTTAAAAATCAGATAGAAGATATCGAGAAAAAGAACAAGGAAGATGAAATCATCCGGAAAATGGAAAAACTCCGTGAAAAACAAGAGCGGAAAAAAAACAAAAAGGATAAAGCCAAGACGGAATCTTCCCAACTGTCAATACCCAAAGAACAGCCTATCACTGTAAGTAGCACTGTAAAGATCAAAGGTCAATCCAGTGTCGGAGAAGTACTAGGAATTAATGGCAAAAATGCAATAGTTATGTTCGGAATGATAAAAACCAATGTAAAACTGGATAAGCTGGAACGTAGCACACCAATACAGCCCACCCAGAAAACAATGGTAAAAAGTACCTTCGTCAGCAGTGAAACACAAGATCGGGTATATGAAAAGAAACTAAATTTCAAACAAGATATTGATGTACGCGGTATGCGTGGCGATGAAGCGATACAGGCAGTAACTTATTTTATCGATGATGCCATACTATTGGGAATAGACCGTGTACGTATCCTTCACGGAACAGGTACAGGCATACTGCGCACCCTGATTCGCAGCTATTTGGGAAGTGTTCCAGGAGTAGCACACTATCAAGACGAACACGTACAATTTGGTGGGGCAGGTATTACTGTAGTAGACTTAAAATAATATTTTAATAGAATAAGAGGCTGTTTTAATTAATTTTCTTCTATATTCGCACTAAAATTAGAGAAAATTAAAAAGCAAAGGTGGCAGCGGGAACTTCTCATACAACTATAAGTATTAAGCTTAATGAGCAAGGGTTTCATGATATTTTCAATAAATATTATGTAACTCTATGCTTATTTGCCAATCAATATACAGAAAACCAAGAAACTTCAGCAGATATTGTACAAGATTCATTTGCCAAACTATGGCAAATAAGAGAAGATTTTTTTTTATCTGCATCAGGTAAAAGCATTTTTATATACAGCTGTACGCAATAAAGCACTCAATGAACTGGAGCATTCAAAAGTAGTATATGAATACGCTCAAAATGTCATCGAAAAGAAAAAGGATTCCTTTTTTCACGATGCAATCGTTGAAGAGGAAACTTATCGTATCGTTTCTGAAGCCATAAATAAATTACCTGACCAAATGAAAGCCATTATGCAACTATCTCTGGAAGGGAAAAAAAAACGCAGAAATAGCAGACAGACTAAACATATCTACAGAAACAGTCCATACATTAAAGAAAATAGCCTACAAGAAACTCAGAGAGAACTTGAAAGACTACTATTACTTCCTCTTGTTCTTTATATAAAAAGACATTAATTTGTTTTTTTTCAAAAAAAAAGTCGTTTTATTATTCACCCAAATTTCAAACAGACCTGTTTTTATTATAAAAGAGATAAAAAACAGGTCAAAAATATGATAAAACAAGATTTCTATATAGCCAACCTCATAGCAAGGTATCTGTCGGAAGAAATAACCCCGGAAGAAACAATAAAACTAACTGCTTGGAGAGAAGAATCTACAGCGCACGAGATTTTATTCAAGAAAATTTGTGATGAAGAAAACCAAAAGCAACATTTCCGGAAAAATACGGCATTCAATCCTTCATCCGGATGGAAAGAAGTGGAAAAGCGAATCAAAAGAAATAATAACAGAAGCAGATATATCAAAATAGTAAGTTATGCCGCAATCATTCTGTTACCTGTCCTTTTTGTAAGTATTTCCATGAAATTCACCTCGCCCGTTTCTCTTTCGGACAAACAGTTCATCGCACAATCCATTCTACCTGGGGAATCCCAAGCTATTCTGACATTGGAGGACGGCCAGACAATCCATATAAATAAAGAAACAGAGAGTCTGCTTGAGAAAATAGACGGAGCCCGAGTCCACATGGACTCTACAATGCTGAATTACCAAGTAACATCAAAAACAGTCCCAAAAAACAAGCCTGTATATAATAAAGTGGAAACTCCACGAGGTGGAGAATATGCTCTATTGTTAAGTGATGGAACAAAAGTGCATCTGAACGCAATGACCAGTCTCCGCTTTCCTGTGACATTTGATAACGGTCCACGCAAAGTGGAACTGGAAGGCGAGGCCTATTTTGAAGTCTGCAAAACAGGGCAACCATTTATAGTATGCACTCAAGGCATGCAAGTAGAAGTGTTGGGAACCACATTCAACATCTCTGCTTATCCACAGGAAGAGTATCAGACAACTTTGGTAAACGGTTCTGTCAAAGTAAATACAGAAACTGGAGAAAGCTGTATTTTAAAGCCTTCCCAGCAAGCTACCATCAGCCTCGGAAACAGCAGCATACAGATACGCATGGTAGATGCCGGATTTTATACCTCATGGATAAAAGGAAAAATTCATTTCAAAGACCAGCGATTGGAAGATATCATGAAAATACTATCACGCTGGTATGACATGGAAGTAATTTTTGCCAATGAGAAAATAAAAGACCTACGCTTCGGATGCAATGTAGATCGGTATTCGGAAATCACTCCATTTGTACGTTTGTTGGAAGAGACTCAAAAAGTACACGTAAAAGTCAATAACAAAACAATCACATTCTATAACTAATAAAAATGATGTATTATGGACAAAAAACACAACTACACCAATCACGGTAAAAGTAGTAAACGTTTGTGGATTACGTTCCTATTTTTCTGTATCATTACCACAGGTTTTATGCAGGCTGCCAACAAAGTGTTTGCACAAGCCACTGTCACAGCCTCATTCAAGAATGCCACGTTGAGTGAAATTCTTTGGGAAATCCAAAGACAAACCGACTTTACTTTTGTATACAGCACCAATGATGTAAAACAAATAAAAGTCCAAAACCTAAATGTAAATAACGAAAAAATAGCCAATGTGCTTGATAAATGTCTTATGAATAGCGGTTTGACCTATTCAGTTCACAACGGCGTTATTGCTATCAAGCAAATTGAAGAAAAAAAAGTCTGCTGTTCCTCAACAGAAAACAACATTAACCGGTACAGTACTGGATGAGACGGGAGAACCTATTATTGGAGCGAATATCTTAGTCAAAGGTACTACGAATGGAACTACTACAGATTTGGACGGGCACTTCTCATTAGATGTAGACCGTATACCTGCCACTTTGATTATCTCCTATATAGGTTATGGCAAGCAGGAAATAAAAGCCACTGCCGGAAAGATACTGAAAGTAGTCATGGCTCCTGATAATAATGTTATGGAAGAAGTGGTTGTTACCGGTTATGGTACTTTCAAGAAATCGGCATACGCAGGTTCTGCTTCTACTGTGAAGACAGGAGAATTAAAAGATTTACCCGTAGTTTCATTCTCCAGTTTGCTAGAAGGTAATGCTCCCGGAGTACAAGTCACTTCCAGTTCAGGTCAGCCTGGTGCCTCCACTTCTATCCGTATCCGTGGTATGGGTTCTTTCAATGCAAGCAATTCTCCACTATACGTAATCGATGGTGTTCCCGTCCAATCCGGTTCTGTTGCTGCTACCAGCTCCGACTCCGGATTTGACATAATGTCTACATTAAACAACTCGGATATTGAAAATATTACAGTAATAAAAGATGCTGCAGCAGCCTCCCTTTATGGTTCACGTGCTGCAAATGGAGTTATTTTAATCTCCACCAAGAAAGGAAAAAGCGGAAAAGCACAAATTTCATTAAAAGCAGACTGGGGTAGCAATGATTTCGCAATGGATTATCGCCCAGTTATGGGGGGAGAAGAACGACGTGAATATATTTACAATGGATTGATATTATATCAACAACGTAAACTAGCTGATAAAAATCCTAATATATCAGAGGAAGAGCTAATGTCACAAAGTAAAACTTATGCAGATGGGCAAATCGATAAATATGCTCCAATTCCATGGTGTGGTTTCACAGACTGGAATAAAGAGCTTTTCCAAAAGGGACATCATTCTACCTATGAAGCATCACTAGCCGGTGGCAGCGATAAATTTAAATATTACTCTTCTTTATCATATATGAAGCAGAACGGTATTGTACAAGGTTCCGGTTTGGAACGTGTAACAGGGCGTTTGAACGCAGATTTCAGTGCAACAGACAAATTGACTGTAGGCGCCAAGATACTTTTCTCAAATGTAAATCAGAGTGTTTATGACGAAGGATTCACTTATACATCTCCTTTCTATTCCTCACGTAATTGGGCTACTCCTTCAGATCCGGTCTACAATGAAGATGGCAGTTGGAATCGTAAATTTATTCGTAAAGCCAATGACCGCAACCCCAAATTATCAGCTGAATACGATTATAAACATGAAAAATGCTACGCGCATTCAATACGCTTTATGCCGAATACGAAATCATAAAAAATCTGAAATTCAAAACAACATTCAGTTATGATTACACTACTGTAAAAGGTGAGAAATGGTATGACCCACGTACTTCCAACGGTGAAGATGAAAATGGAGAAGTAGTAAAACGCATAAGAGAATATAAAAAAAAATGGTATGGAGTAACACCTTAAGCTATTTAACTACTTTCAACAACATTCATCATTTGGACTTTCTTGCCGGATATGAAATTGATGATACCTACAATGACTATTTATCAGGGGAAGCTTACAATTTTACAACTCCCGACAAACATGCCATTAGTAATGGAATGAAAACAGTATCTGTAGGGGGAAGTGATTCAAGGTACAGACTGGTATCCTATTTAAGCCGTTTGAATTACGATTACAAAAATAAATATTATCTAGGAGCTAGTTTTCGTGTTGATGGCAGTTCACGTTTGCACCGTGACAATCGTTGGGGAACATTTTGGTCTGTATCCGGAGCATGGCGTACTATTGAAGAAGAATTTATGCAACCTGTAAAAGATTGGTTGACAGACTTGCGTATAAGAGCATCATACGGTGTAAACGGTACTCTTCCTTCTGATTATTTCGGCTATATGGGATTAAGCTCCATTAGTGGTGGTTACTTGGAGCAACCCGGTATTCAAATGTCCCAAATTGCAAATCCTAATCTGAAATGGGAAACCAATTATAATATGAATATTGGCTTGGATTTTGGTTTTTGGGATCGTCTGAACTTCACGATTGAATATTATACCCGTACAACTAAAAACTTATTAATGGACTGTCCTGTATCCATGACAACAGGATTTAGTAGTTATTTAATGAATATAGGTGAAGTGAAAAATAAAGGTATTGAATTAACTATTAATTCCACTAATATTAAAATAAAAGACTTTAACTGGAATACAACTTTCAATTTAGGTCATAACTCCAATAAAGTTGTAAAATTAGATGGCGAACAGACACAAATTGTCAGTGGAACCCAAATACACAAAGTAGGAAGTTCTTATCGTACATTCTATGTACAAGAATTTGCGGGCATCAATCCTGAAACAGGAAATCCTCTATTCTATACCAATGAATTGGATGAGAACGGAAATTATATAAAAGAAATTACCGAGAACTCTAAAAATGCACAATTCATTCCTTATAAACATGCAGAACCAACTGTTAACGGAGGTATCTCTAATTCATTGCGTTATAAATGGCTTGATTTAAATTTCTTATTCTCCTATCAATTCGGAGGATATTCTTATGATACTTGGGCACAAAAGACAGAACATGGCGGTTACGATTCCTATGCAAACATTCCGACTTATTATCGTGATAGCTGGAAAAAGCCAGGTGATCAAACCAATATAGAAGTATATATGCCGGGTAAATCATCTTCTGTATCAATGCATAAAATAACAAGTAGCCGCCGTATCCACAGTACTGATTATTTCCGCTTAAAAAATATCACATTCGGCATTACGTTACCTAAAGAATGGACAAATAAAATCAATATAGGAAATGTTCGTTTTTATGCATCAGCAAGCAATTTATGGACATGGGCGGCCTATGACAATTATGATCCTGAAGCTGTTAGTGCCGGTAGTGCAACTCAAACCACACCGCCTTTAAAAACCGTTACTTTTGGTCTCAACATCAATTTTTAACCACTAAAAAACAACAATATGAGAACATTACATAATTTTTTATCAATAGTCTTATCCATCGGATTGTTTACTTCATGTGGAAACGATTGGTTGGATTTAGAACCGTCCACACAAATTCCAACAGAAACGAGTATCAAATCTCTCTCCGACATTGATTATTCACTAAACGCCATTTATGCGACAATGCGTAATGCCTATGCGTATTCCGGGCGTTTAATCTACTACGGAGATGTAACAGGAGATGACATGCAAGCTGTACAATCAACTTGTAGAACAGCTCACTATTACCAAATGGATTGGTTACCTGCAAATGGACCAAGTACACACTGGTCATATCTTTATTCCATCATTCAAAACTGTAATGTAATTTTAGACGGCATTGACAATATCGAAATTCTTCCAAACGATGAAGATGAGCATATCTTCCGCAATGATTTGGAAGGACAAGCATTAGCAATACGTGGTCTGGCCCTTTTTGACCTTACGCGCTTCTTCGGATATACTTATTTAAAAGATAACGGAGCCTCTTTAGGAGTACCTATCATCACTTCAGCATCAGCCACTGCCGACAGTAAACCTTCACGTAACACTGTAGCTGAATGTTATGATCAAATAATCAAAGACTTAAAGAATGCGGCTAGTTTAATGATACCCACATATTCATGGTCAGGTACTAGTTTGAATCAAAAAGATTTATCCTTAAATAAGAAAGGTAAAATCAGTAAATGGGCCACATTAACTTTGTTAAGTCGGGCATATCTGTATATGGGGAAGAACAGTGAAGCTTTACAAGCTGCAGAAGAAGCAATAAAAGGATCGGAAGCCAATAAATACCAATTATGGAATACCGAAGAATATCCCACTGTATGGGGTACGGAAGCCTCCGAAGCAAATCCGGGAGAAATTCTCTTCGAAATAGTCAATACTACTACCGAAAGCCCCGGCAATGAAAGTATGGGATATCTAACTTCTCCAAAAGGATATCAAGATATGTGCATTACAGTCAGTTTTTATCACCATCTGTTAGAAACGCCTAATGATGTACGCATTAAGTTATTAGTTAATCAAGACAAAAAAGTAATGTATTTGAATAAGTATCAACCACAACCTGGAGAAAATATTATGGATGCCAATATTCCTATAGTACGTCTTTCCGAAACTTACTTAAATGCAGCCGAAGCAGCCGTGAAAAACGGAGATGCAACAAAAGCTGCAAAATACCTGAAAGCCATTGCACTCCGAGGAAATCCGGACTATACGATGCCCGCAAAGGTTACCCTTGATGATGTTCTAGAAGAACGCAGGAAAGAACTCATTGGTGAAGGGCACCGCATGTTTGACTTATTACGTAATAACTTACGAGTAATTCGTATTAACGAAACAGACGATATGATGAAAGAGGTAGTGCATTTCGCTGACGAAAAAACATCTATGGATTTCGACAGAAACTATTATCGTACAATATTACCTATTCCTCAAAAAGAAATTAATGCTAATTCTAATATTGTACAAACACCAGAATATCTGAAATAATAGTCAACACAAATTGATAAAATCCAAATCAATAAATCCTTCTCTTTTAAGTTAGGGAGTATTATCACTCCCTAACTTAAAGAGAAATTAACTATATAAAATACATAAAGATATGAGAAAATCCTTATTATTATTCATCTTTGCTTCATGTTTATTTAATAGTTGTGATGACACCTTTACCAATGACATAATAACCACCCACCCCAATAATCCACCAAGTAATCGTTCTGCTTTTGATAATTACTTTGATTGGGACCGTATAAATGACATTGAAACTATAAACCCATTTACACATACCATAACTACCATGGGAATTCCATGGAAAAAAGGTAGCAGCAATAATCTAGGAATTCCTTCAACATGGTTAGACGAGAATGCTTCTGATCCAATATATGCAAATCGATATTATTCTAGAGAAAATGGCTGGGAACTCATTTATAGCAATATAACCGAAAGTACTCCTACAAAATATTTTGCTTTATACCACAAATATACAGGATTACTCCGTTTTTTCTTTTATGAAATAGCTTCATCAGCAGGCTTAGGTAGTTCAGAGGCCTTTTGGGGAATCCGTACAGACAAAACTACCAGTCTATTCAACTTTATGGAAGAAATTTCTATACCCATAAATCGTTCAGAAAAATCTTCATATATAGCAAGTACAGAAGGTACATTTTTAGGAAACGAGTTTGTTAGCTCTGGATATAAAGCAAACAATTGGTATGGATTAGAAATAGAGTGTGCTTATGATCCTAGTCTTAATACACAAAGCTTAGCTAATTTCGAAATTAGAGGTTGGGCTGTTAATAAAATAAAAACTACAGGTATGGCTCAAACAAGTGGAGATATCACAGGTACTATCGTAATGAACACCACTAATATTTCTAACTTCAATTTCAATCTTGCCAATACATTCAATAATTCAAAAACTTCTATTGCAGTTAATCAAGAAGGGTTTATTAATACAGTCAGTAAAGAAATTGAAAACGGAATAACTAAGAAAGATTCTTTTTGGAAAAGTATTGGAAACAGTATTAAAGGTGCAACTGTTAGTGGCATTAAAAACGGGTTAAAAGCATTAGTTACGTCAGGAGGCTCTGCAGCTGTAAGTGCCTTAAAAGGTCTAGCAGGTTCCATTATTGGCATCAACAAAAGTAAGCCTTCAATTGGACAAATTGATCTAAAAATCAATACAAATACACAAATGCAATTTGAAAGTGAACAAACAACAACTGGTTGGGGAAGTATTTCGTCATTTCCAGTAGCAGGAACCACAAACAACAATAATGATGTACCCATTTATAACTTTCCCCTTGGTGTGTGGAATCTAAAAAAATCTCCTCAAATAATCAGAAATGTCGAAGGAGAAATCGGAATGTATTATGATGCCGGATATTTTACTTATGAATATGAAGTAGGAGATTACGAAATTCTTGTTAATCCTGTTGTTTCTCAAGAATATAGGGTGTATTCCAAAGCTAATTTACTTTTCAAATCAAACAGTTATGCATCTGCCCCTCCTTTTGGCTATATAAATGAAATGAAGTATTATGGGGGAGGTTCCAGCTTTAGCACTGATATTCTAGAAGGGGATTCCAGTGATAAACATTTTCATGCACATTACCCAATAAAAAAGGATGATTTACTTATCCATCTTTATGTAGAACTAATAAATAAAAATAATCCAGATATAAAATTCAGCTTCTCAAAATATTTTGCAACTGGAGATATTATAGAAGGAACAAGCAATATAGAAGAAATAGATGATAGAGAAGGCCCCATTACTGAACATTATTAATAGATGTCCTACAAATTTATAATTTTAATATTAAATCAAATCGATGACAAGCAAGACTAATTTTATCAACTACTTTCTTCTTGCATTTACCCTCGCATTCATCAGTTCCGGCCTTAGTGCCGGAACTCTTGATTTCAAAGACAAAAAGAAAGACAAAGAGAAAAAAGAAGAATTAACAGCCGACGGTCCATACGTATTGTATCAGCCTGACGGCCAAATCAGAGTAATCAATGTAGATAAGAAAGGGAATATCATTGATACCACTTATACCACATTACCTCAAAACTTTACCCTGCATGTGACAGATCACAAAGGCAGGTTTCCATTTGATGTAAAACTACACCCGGTAAAACGTCCCGGATGGAATTATCCCCAGGCAGACAAAGTTTTTGTCATGTCCGACCCTCATGGAAGGCTGGACTGTGTAATCAGCCTGTTACAAGGCAATCATATCATTGATAAAGACTACAAATGGAGCTTCGGGAAAAACCATCTGATGATTATCGGTGATATTTTTGACAGAGGAAAAGATGTACCGCAAATCTTCTGGCTATTTTACAAACTGGAAGAGGAAGCAGCCAAAACCGGAGGACACGTATCGTTCATGCTGGGAAATCATGAACCGATGGTACTGGCCAATGACCTCCGATACACCAAAGAAAAATATAAAATATTAGCAGAAAAACTAAAGATGGAGTACCCCCGGCTATTCGGTCCCGATACCGAACTGGGCAGATGGTTGGAAACCCGTAACACCATGCAAATGATAGGTAACGACCTATATGTACATGCCGGACTGGGCAAAGACTTCTATGACAAGAACTTGAGCATTCCCACTGTCAATGAAGAAATGAGTAAAGGGCTATTTATGACGAAAAAAGAACGCAAAGCGCTTTCTCCACTCACAGCCTTCCTGTATGGAAACAGCGGTCCCATCTGGTATCGCGGACTAGTACGCACTGATGGCAAATACAATCCGCTGGCAAAAGACTCCCTAGAAATGATTATGGACCGTTATAAGGCAAAACATATTATTGTGGGACATACCATTTTCAAAGATATTTCCACTTTCTATAACGGCAAAGTTATCGGAGTAAATGTGGACAATAAAGAAAACCGGGAAAAAAAAGCGCGGACGTGCCATGCTGATTGAAAATAATCAGTATTTTGTCGTCGGTGACAAAGGTATCCAAAGACAATTAGAATAAAGACAATACACCAAATCCTACCGGTGGTTTTCCAAACTCTCCTGACAACTTTCCTATTTGTCAAGAGAGTTTTTCTTTTCCTTTTTTGCTACTTTCCCCCTTTTATTTTATACCTTTGTTCCTCATAATAACTAACCTTATAAAACGAAATGAAATCTATCCGAGAACTATACCGCATCGGCACCGGTCCGTCCAGCAGTCATACTATGGGACCGCGCAAGGCTGCTGAAATCTTCTTAGGAAAACATCCCGAAGCCAAAGCTTTTCAAGTTACTCTTTATGGAAGCCTCGCCGCTACCGGTAAAGGACACATGACCGATGTAGCCATTTTAGATACATTGCAACCGCATGCGCCTACAGAAATTATCTGGAAAGCCCATGTCTTCTATCCGTTTCATCCCAATGGAATGACTTTCAAATCTTTGAATGAAAAAGGAAAAGTGACAGATGAATGGACTGTTTTCAGTGTAGGCGGAGGTGCTCTAGCCGAAGAAGGGCACGACAAAGGCTCAACTCCGGAAATCTATGATATGAACCGTATGAGTGAAATCCTCTACTGGTGTGAACGTACCGGACGCAATTACTGGGAATACGTCCAGCAATGTGAAGACGAAGACATTTGGGACTATCTGGCAGAAGTATGGAAAACCATGAGAGAAGCCATTGAGCGTGGTTTGGATCAAGAAGGCGTATTACCCGGGCCACTCAATCTGCGCAGAAAAGCCTCCACTTACTATATTAAGGCAAAAGGTTATAAGGACAATCTGCGTTCCCGCGGGTTAGTATTCTCATACGCTCTGGCAGTCAGTGAAGAAAACGCCTCAGGTGGCAAAATCGTCACAGCCCCTACTTGCGGATCATGCGGAGTGGTTCCGGCTGTACTTTATCACTTGCAAAAAAGCCGTGACTTCAGCGATATGCGGATTTTAAGAGCACTGGCTACTGCCGGATTGATAGGAAATATAGTAAAACACAACGCCTCCATTTCCGGAGCCGAAGCCGGTTGCCAGGCAGAAGTAGGAGTGGCCTGTTCAATGGCATCCGCCGCTGCCAGCCAATTATTCGGAGGTAGCCCGGCCCAGATAGAGTATGCAGCCGAAATGGGCTTGGAGCATCACTTGGGAATGACTTGCGATCCGGTATGCGGATTGGTACAAATCCCTTGTATCGAAAGAAATGCCTATGCAGCGGCCCGAGCTCTTGATGCCAATATCTATTCTGCCTTTACAGACGGTAATCACCGTGTATCCTTTGACAAAGTGGTGGAAGTAATGAAACAGACCGGTCATGACCTTCCTTCCTTATATAAGGAAACCAGCGAAGGCGGTCTGGCAAAGGATTACGAGCCGATGGATTAATAACAGGGCAAAGACCGAGAACTGTATTTATAATACATAAGAGGGTGAATCAAAATTCGTTGCAACTATCTTTTTCAACGCTGATAATAAAAAGATAGTTCAATTTATTTCTGATACACCTCTTATGGCATCATTACTATAAGGAGAGATAGTTCCCCTATTACAGAAAAAATCTTTTTTAATCGCTCAACTTCAAGAATCCTCCAAACTGATCGAAGTCTACTTCCAACCCATTTTCCAATGTCAGTTCATATCCCTTGCGGTTACGTTCTATCTTCACCGTTTTATGCCCGTTATAATTAGCTTTCATATACTTGGAAATAGCCTGAGGGATAAAAGTAGAAGGAACCGACTTGTTCTTGCAATCTATCTCAAGCCACTCTCCCTTTGAATTGAACTCCAATTCAATGCCATCGGCCAATTTCACATCATAGGAAGTGGTCTGAAACAAGTCCTTTTCAATCTTGATATACGCAACTTTAGTCTGGGAGAAATGTTTGCCGATCATTTCACGTGCGGCAACAGGAAGCTTATTCACATCGCGGGTCACAACATCGCCTGCCATGGCGAACTGAAGAGAGCATACCAGCATAGCCATTAAAAATAAAATCTTTCTCATAATCTAATTTATTCTTTAGTTAGTTAATGCCATACCAACAACTAACCGCCTAAAAAGATTATGACGCGAAAAATTATTCCTGTATTTTAGATTTAATTAAGGCTGTCTCCCAACATGGGAGGAAGCTCCTCCATATCCTCATTTTTAGATATGCTCATTTTTCCTTCAGGAGTAATAGTGATGGAGAAAGGAATATACAAATCTGTCTGAGGATAACTCACACTGGCAGCCAATATGATATTTTTTCCCTCACGGGTCTTCTCTTCATCAAATACCACGCCCTCCAATATAAAATGACGGAGATGATCAGCACTTACGAATCCAGAGAAACTTTGCTTGGTAAAAGTTTTGGCAAAGACCCGGCTCCCATTTTCACGGGAAATTCTAACGATGATACGATTGTCGGCAAAAATCCCCAAGTCACTTTTGACTGAAGGCAGAGAATCACTGGGAGCACGCTCTATAAACAAATTATATTTTTTCCGCCACTGACAATATGCTGGTCAATACGTGAAACCTGCATACGCTGCAAACCTGTCACATGATCCACACTGTCTATTTGGAACATCAATTGTTCTGCATCAACGGAAGCCTCTTTCTTACCTCCGCAAGCGGTCATTACAACCAGCAAAACGACAAATAAAAAATATATCTGTTTCATCTAAATCTCGATTTCTAGGTGACAAAGTAACAAAAAGTAACGGACACTCACAAGAAAACCTCCATAAAAAGCGAAAACCGGGCAATATCACATTGGCCGGCCTTCAGAGAAAACTAAAAACTAAACTAAATTATTTATTAAGTTAGACTAAACCCAAAAGAAAAGGTTTAATCTCACTTAGAAAAAAATATTCTTTCTTTGAAAGGCATTCCTGCTACAACGCCTTCCAAAAATCCATAAAATTCTTATAAAGCCCATAGCAGACCAACTGATCTTCCTCCTCCAACTCATAATTTTCCTCAAAATGATTCTCCACCTGATGCTCCAATATCGAAATACCCAAACCGTTCAGCACTTTTCTCCCCTTTTATCAATGCAATGATTTTTATATTGAATTCCGTTTCTAATGACAGATCACTCACCTTATAGCCTACAAAACAAGAAGGAAGTTTGAACTTCATCACATAATGTTCCTCGTCAATCTGAAAAGACTCCACATTGACGTGTAAATCCAACAACTGAACCAAGCTCCGTGCCGCTTCTTTCTCCGGTGTCAGAATACTATCTAAATTAAAAGCCTCAAGCACGGTCTTATGCACATCATCTACCGCACGGGCATAGATATGTTTCACTCCTTTCTTTTTCAGCAGTGCCACCACACGCACAGAAGCACCAAAATTCTCGCCGATAGCAACAATAACCACATCCACATCTTTCAGTGGCAGCACACTGAGCGATTGTTCGTCCGTAGCATCAATAATAAAAGAAGTCGCGATTTTGTCCTTCAACACATCCACACGATGCTCGTTTGTATCCACTCCTATCACCTCATGTCCCAATACGGAAAGCTCTTCGGCCAACACTCCGCCGTAATTTCCTAAACCAATAATAATGTATTTCATAACTAGTTGATTATGATGTTATCACTCGGATATTTATATTTTGTTATTTTTTTCTGTTTAATAAGGCTGGATATCAAAGTAAGCACCCCTACTCGTCCGATAAACATCAGAACAATGACAATCAGTTTGCTGTCACTTCCCAAAGTAGGTGTCAGATCCAGCTTGAACCTACCGTACTGAGTGCCGAAGTACACTCAAAAACCAACGCCATCACTGAAGCCTGCGGCTCTAGAATGCTTAAACCGAAGATACCCGCGAAAACAATCAGCAGATAAAGAATCAATGTGGCATTAGAACGCCGGATGGAATCATGAGATAACTCCCTGTTGAAAATATTGACTTTATCGGCACCTATAAGAATAGCACGCAAGTTCAACATGACTACAGCAAACACATTCACCTTCACACCACCGGCCGTAGACTGCGTACCGCCGCCAATCATCATCAGCACCACCATCAGCAGCAACGTCTGCACACTGAAAGTAGTCATGCCCACACTTGAAAATCCTGCCGTACGGGGACAAGTTGCGTTAAAGAAGCCCTGCACCCATTTCTCTGTAGCCGTCATTCCCGCAAAAGCATGATTCCATTCGAAAACAACAATGGCCACAGTACCCGTCACTAGCAAGATAGCCGTCATAATCAATACGATACGGGTATTCAGGTTATATAAATGTATTTTACGGATTGTCCTCTTATTCTTTTTGACATAACGGTGATACAAGCGCTTGCTTTCATAAGAAACCGTTTCATACAGATTTACCAGAATCGGGAAACCTATACCTCCCAAAATAACCAGGAAAGAGATAGTGATATATAGCAAGTTATGATTATGAAGTACCAGTTCGTTACCTAAGTTTCCATACAAAGTAGAGAATCCGGCATTGCAAAAGGCAGAGATGGAATGGAAAGCAGAAAAAGCCAGTTCCTCCTCAATATCCATGCCCATAGTGCCATGTATACTTAAAAAAATAACCCCACTCCCAGCAGCCTCTATCACCAAGGTAAACCCTAATATATATAATAAGGTGGAAAGCAGCGAACTGAGTGACTGCGAGCTTACCATATCACGGACCACCAACTGATTGTAGAGCGAAGTATTCCCCATAAAAAACATGGCAAAGAAACTGGTCAGGGTCATGACTCCCAAACCACCGATTTGTATCAGCATGATAATGATGAACAACCCCTCGGACGTGAATGTAGAAGAGACATCGACCGAAACCAACCCCGTGACACAAATGGCACTGGTAGCGGTAAACAGAGCATCGATAAAGGAAATGCCATGATAAGTGGCACGCGGAAGCATCAGTAACGCTGCCCCTATCAGAATAAATATGAGAAAACTGGATGCAAAGATCAAAGACGGGTTGGTGCGCCTGCCCAGCAGCCGGACTATCCCATTAGACAATTGCAGCAGCGAAAGCAAAGTGAGCAGCACCACATGATAATAAACGACTGTGGAAAAAAGACCAGAAATCATGAATTCCCCCTTGCACCTCCGGTTCATGGAAAATAACCGGAATCAAAGTCAGATAAAGCATCAGACTCAGTATCCATGCCAGTCCCCGGTACTTCCGCTTGGTATCCGAGTAATTTAATAAAAGATGCAGGGAAATATCAACCAGAAAAACAATCCAGACAAAATGATACAGCGTGTTTATCATCTCCATTTCTTCAAAAGAAATAAGAAATCCATGCTCATAAACCAATGTAAGGATGAACAAGGCCGACATCATATAAGTTATCCCGTCCATCCATTTCAGCAATCGCTCTATGTACGGTTTTACTAACTTCTTACGATAGATAAATAGTTTGTGTAAAGGTTCCATGTCGATATCATCTTGCATTAACAGAAAACAAACTTAATCAAAATATTCACATCTCTGCCTATAATAACAAATAACTTCGCATTTTTACTCTGACATCCCTTTTTTTATTGTTCCCGACAAAAAAGCAGTTGAAAATTAGTAAGGAATACTTTTTTTACCTAATTTTGACCGCAAAACTATTAAATTGAAAGATTATGAGCACAAAACAGAAACGTTTTTATCTTACCAGAGGATGAAATTCCTAAATACTGGTACAACATACAGGCAGACATGAAGACCAAACCCATGCCGCCGTTGAACCCTAAAACCAAAGAAGCGCTGAAACCGGAAGACCTCTACCCCATTTTTGCCAAAGAACTTTGCAAACAGGAATTAAACCAGACAGACGCATGGATTGAAATTCCCGAAGCAGTGCGTGAAATGTACAAATACTATCGCAGCACACCATTGGTACGTGCCTACGGACTGGAAAAAGCACTAGGGACTCCCGCACATATTTATTTCAAAAATGAAAGTGTCAGCCCCATCGGATCCCACAAACTGAACTCGGCTCTGGCCCAGGCATATTATTGCAAGGAAGAAGGCGTAACCAATGTCACTACAGAAACCGGTGCCGGACAATGGGGCGCCGCTCTATCGTATGCCGCAAAGGTATTCGGGCTGGAAGCTGCCGTTTATCAAGTAAAGATCAGCTATAATCAGAAGCCCTATCGCCGCAGCATCATGCAGACATTCGGAGCAACGGTCACCGCCTCTCCATCCATGTCTACCCGTGCCGGCAAGGATATCATTACCCGTAATCCCAATTATCAAGGTTCACTGGGAACAGCCATCTCCGAAGCTATCGAACTGGCAATGAGCACTCCCAACTGTAAATATACACTAGGGTCGGTATTAAGCCATGTCACACTGCATCAAACGGTTATCGGTCTGGAAGCCGAAAAGCAAATGGAAATGGCAGGCGAATATCCCGACATGATTATCGGTTGCTTTGGTGGCGGTTCCAATTTTGGAGGAATCTGCTTCCCCTTTATGCGCCACACTATCCTGAATGGGAAACAAACCCGATACATTGCTGCCGAACCGGCTTCGTGCCCGAAACTGACCCGTGGTAAATTCCAGTATGACTTTGGCGACGAAGCCGGATATACCCCGTTGCTGCCCATGTTTACACTGGGGCATAATTTCTCTCCGGCCAATATCCATGCGGGAGGTCTCCGTTATCACGGTGCAGGTGTCATCGTTTCACAATTATTGAAAGACAATCTGATGGAAGCGGTTGATATCCAGCAATTAGAATCCTTCCAGGCTGGTTGTTTGTTCGCACAAGCAGAAGGAATCATTCCGGCTCCCGAATCGTGCCATGCCATCGCCGCCGCTGTACGCGAGGCGAAACAAGTGCAAAGAATCCGGTGAAGAGAAAGTGATCCTGTTCAACCTTTCAGGTCACGGGCTGATTGATATGGCCTCATACGACCAATACCTGGCAGGTAACTTGATGAATTATGAGTTAAAAGACGAAGATATCCAGAAGAACTTGGATGAAATAAAAGACATGTAATCAGGACATAAAATAAACGAAGGATACGGAAAGGATATATTATCCTATAAACTACGGCAAGCTAAGCGGTTGTATCCTTCAGGTTAAGGGTTCTTTTACTGACAACTTCTATCTCCCAAACTTGCGGAGTTAACTCCATAGCCTTTGGAGTTATCTCCATAAGCTTGGGAGTTAACTCCAAAGGCTATGGAGATAGAAAGGATACGTTCGTTTAAGCTTAGGGATAGGATAGAAAAGGCTTAACCATACAATGAAAGACACAAACCACTCTACCGGCGGGATATAACATTAACGTAAGTTCGATATAAGAAATAACTCGTTACAGGATGGTTTTGAGTTAAATGACAAAAGGATTATTAAAATTCAATATCAGTCTTGCTCATATTCCTGTCAGTTATAAGCTAGTCTTATAATAAACTCATGTTATCATAAGAAAAAATCCGCGTTATCCCGCACAACCCGCACCTAAAAAAATGATTCAAAACCACAAAATAACAGGCACTTCAAGCCTTTTTATAAAGAAAATGAACTATTTTACAGGATTATGTATGAAAAGTACAAATTAATTTCCCTTTTTATTCCTTTCTTTGCACAGTTTGAGGGCGGTAATTTAGCTGCATCAAAGATTCGTAATCTGGAATGTCCCAGTTACGAAATCTGTCTAATAGATTATGGATGCGGCAAATTTAACAGAAAAATACATATTATGGAGCAATATCCTTGATCTTCGTTCACGGGGAATCAACATTGCGCGGACAGCCCGTCGTCTTGGTGTGTCCCGTAATACGGTACGACATCTTCAATCCCTAAGCTTGGAGGAAGTCCTCCAGCACAAAGAACGGCATTACAAACTCCATGCCTACGAGCAGGCCGTCGCATCCCTCCTTACCAGTTTTCCCTCCATTTCCAGCAGCCGCATTGGCGACTACTTGCGGGAACATTATCCGGACTTTCCGCACGTCTGCGAGAAGACCGTCCACAATTATGTCCAGTTCGTCCGGAAGAAGCACCATATTCCTCCGGCCAGATAATCACCGGTCCCATTCTCCCAAGGAGTGGGAGCCCGGTCCGTCATATACATAATTCTTAACAGTAAACATTATACATTATCATATATGAATACCCAAAGCTTTACAAACGGAACAAGCCGCCGCCTGTCACGGGCTGTACGGCGCCAGGAATGCGGAACACATCCTTGCTATGAGCTCAGCACTTCCCAATTTTCTGACATGAAAGTCAGAAGACTCACCCGCCAATACGGTTTTTCCGGTTACAGCATTTACCGGTATCTCGTAAACGAGACACTCCACAACGGGAGCTACCTCCTGCTGTGGTGCGAGGAAACGGCGCAGGCGGTGGCCTCTTACTGGAATGCCTCTTTGGAAGATGTCACAAGAATTGTCAACGGCTGCATACAAGTCGGACTTTTCAACGGTGAGCTATACGAAAAACACCGCATCCTGACTTCCGCTGACATACAGCGGAACTATATGGATCATGTCAGATCCTGCGGTCTGCTCTCCCGATATCCCGACATTCCCAAGGAGTTCGAGCTTTCGGCCAGCTGATGTATTATCCACTTTAAATATAAAGCTTATGCCAAAAACAGCTAAAAAGGGTTTCACCTATTTCAGGTTCGAAACCGATCATTTCTATGATCCGAAAGTAAAGAGACTAAAAAATAAATTTGGAATGGAAGGCTGGGGTGTGTTCCATTTCATTGTAAACGAGATCTACCGTGTCGAGGGATGCTATATGGTTATGGATGCCGACGGTCTGTTCGACATCTCGGACTATTCCCGTATGGATGAGAAAAAGGTTTCGGACATCATCGACTACTGCGCCGAACTGGGCCTTTTCAACAAAGAACTGTGGCAGGACAAACAGATTCTGACCAGTGAGGAGATACAGGAACTGTATGTAGGCATCTGCAAGGCCATCCACCGCAAGCCCGGCATTCCGGAAAGCATCCTTCTGCTGGAAACGGAACCGTCACCGGAGTCCGCCACCATACCGCATGCCACTTGTGAACAGCAGGACACCCCGGCACATGAATGCGGATCTCCGGCTTCCCTTCCGGAGGATGGGAAGGAAATCCGGCAGGCCGTGACTCGCATACGCACATTGTTCGCCGCTGAAAAGGAACTTCGCGAAGAAGCGGACAAAACTCGCGAAAATAAACCGTATAAAATAAAAGAAAATAAAATATCCTCCCCAACCCCTCCGGCACAAGCCTCCGGTGAAGGGGAGAAGGATGAGGACAGGGATTCTCTTTCGGGAAAGCTCAAGTATCTGGGAGTGGACGAGTATTATACCGGCTGGATATACCGGCTTTCGGCCTGTTATCCCGAATTCCCGGTCGGAAAGGCGATCGAGGATATCCTGCAGAGTGATTTCCACCTGACCAAGGGGAACTACCTGTATCCTCTCGTTGAAAACTATATCGCCAAATACAACGCCGAGTACGGAGAGGCCGACCGGCAGAGGAGGCAGGAGGAAACCATGCGCAACCGCCGCAAGACGCTCGAGCTTCTGGGGGTCGCGGTGAGGGACCAGCAGGAGATCCTGCAGCTCGCCTCCGTGGCGCCCATGGTGCTGGACACCGCCCTGAAGGAGACCTGGGGGAACAAGAGGATCAAGAGCCCCACCAGGTTTATCCTGAGCCGTATGAGGCAGGCAGTTTCCGCATAGGAGCCGGAAACGCCGTGTGACAATATGATGGAATTACCCTGAAAAGCTGTCCGCGAGGATGGCGGGAATAAATTTATAAATTTAAAGAACTCATCCTGCCCATCCGTGAGGACCGGCAGGAATCAAACGGAAAATACCATTAAAGCGACATAACCATGACATCACAGGAAGCCAATTCAATCCCGTTGGGAGACATCCTCTCCCATTACGGTTACGAGCCGTCCAGACGGTACGGCGGCTATGACATGTACCGTTCCCCCTTCCGTTCCGATACTTCCCCGAGCTTCAAGGTTTTCAGGGAGGAGAACCGCTGGTATGATTTTGGGGACGGTACGTATGGCAGGGCGGTGGATCTGGTCATGCGTGTGGAAAACTGCTCCTTTCCGCAGGCCATGAAGGAACTCGGAAGGATGAGGACCTCCCCGCAGCTTTCCATGCCTTCGATACGGAAACCGGAAACGGTGTCAGGAAGGCTTCCGGCAGCCGCCCCGATGACCGTCCTGAAGGTCATTCCCGTTCAGAACAGGCATCTGCTTGACTACGCCGCCTCACGTGGCATTGACGGGGAGATTGTCCGTAAATACTGTGTAGAGGTCCACTACTGTTTCGAGAGGAATCCGCGTGAGAAATACGCGCTCGGATTCGCCAACGACCACCGGGGTTTCGAATTGCGGAACAGCATGTTCAAGGGGTGCGCCTACGCCAAGGATATTACCTGCATCAGTGAAGGCAACAGGTCCTGCGCCGTTTTCGAGGGCTTTTTTGACCTTCTCAGTTTCAAGCAGTACGCAAGGGAGCATCCGGAGATGCCCGCACTTGGAAAGCTGGACGTGTGCGTATTGAACTCCACGGCCATTGTGGACCGTTCAAAGGATTTCCTTTCAAAGTATGAGAAGGTGCACGCCTTTCTCGACAACGACGCCCCGGGACGCGGGGCACTGGGAAAGATACGGAGCTTCCTTCCTGAAGACGTGATACTGGTGAACGAGTCGGAACGCCTGTACCCCAGGTGCAATGATTTTAACGAATTCCTGCAGAAGACCGGGTGTCCGGCAGCGGGACATGAAATATGAAGAGCAAAAAAACAGAACGATGAAAACATTTGAGGAAATATACCGGGATGCGGCAGTCCGGAACGGCTGCAATGCCGGGAAAAACGTTTGCGAGGGTCATGTTCGAGGAGGGCATGAGCCAGAACCTTGAGCGTTGCATGGACAGGGCCGCCGGTTCCCATACGGACCTCATGGCCTTTGCCGGATGGTTCGGAAAGCGTCTGGCCAGGGAATCTGTCAGGTGCAATGCCGCCCGCGTGAACTTCTCCCAAGACATAACTATAGAAGGCAGGAAATACGCCACCCGGTTCGGTACGGTCACTTTCTGCACGGAGGAAAAGAAAAGCCTTGAGGAACGTGCGGAAGAGATTGCCGGAACACTGCTGTCATCCGGCCTGTCAGATGACCTGAAAACGTTGTTGAAAGAAGCCGTACTGACCGGCTACGATTTACAGAAGGATGATTTTGATGAGGATTAAACGATCAGGCATGAAACAGAACAATGACATACCGGATAAAATCATGGAACGTATCCGCAAGCTGATGCGTCTGAAGGAGTCCACCACTTCCGAAGGTGAGGCACGGGAAACCGCCCTAACATGCTGCCATGACGCGCTTATTGACAAGTACCTGGAAAAAATAGGAGCCGGCACTTCAAAGGCACATCCGAGAAAGACCGGAACCGACCGCTCCGCGTATTACTCAGGCATGGGTGACGGCAGGAACATCAGTCTGAACCGGCAGATAAAAGGAGGTGGTATATGACAGTATTGTGGATATCATTTGCGGCCCTGTATGCACTGGGCATGCTGTGGCTTGCGTATCAGATCAGGACCGCCCCCAGTGATCTGGATTTATGGGGCGAGGAAATAGAATAAACCGTTAAAATCATAATAGTATGTACTTTATACATTATATACAGACTTATGCGTCGGTCAATAGGAAAGGCAGCGAGCTCCAGAGCCATATCCTGAAGTTTAAGGACTGCCTGCTCAAGGACCGGAACGCACTGGATGATCTGAAAGAGGAGATTCATTGCCGGATAGAAGAACTGGATGCCAGGTATCCGCGTACCCAACCCCTGCATTTCGATGCGGGAAACGATTCCGGAAGATGGTACATCCATGTGAAAGGAAAGCCGGACAATCTTGTATGCATCATCTCCATTGCAAAAGTGAGGAACCTGCTGGGAAAAGGCACAGTTTCCTTTCCCGGGAAAGACAAGGACGGAGAGAAAGGATGAGGAACACATACTGGTTTGCCGTGGACTATAACGGTACGGGACATCTTTTCACCTGTCCTCCCGAAAGGGACACGGGGATGTGGACCGGCGAGGAAGCCTTTACATCCCCAAAGGACAGTTCGGAGAGATGTTTCCGCGAATCACCTGGCAGGACGCGCCGGTGGTGGTGACCCTGGAGGTGCTTCCCTGCGTGGAGACCCGGCGGCTGCGTCTTGTCAAGCGCTGCCTCCATCTTCTGCGGAGGCATACCGGCAGGAATCAGTCAAAGGATATGGAGGATTCACAATAACTCCCCCTGATGGTAGATGTATTAAGAAAGTTGAAGCTATAAATTGGATTTAATACAATAAGACCTATGGAAGCATTAACGGCATTACAATGGGCAAAAGAGGGTTATGTACCTAACGCTGATGCGGTAGGTGAAGAACGTTGGACTAATTGTTTTCACGGGCAGAAAGCAACATACTACAAAGACAACGAAGTCACAAAGACTCTGAAACTGCAAAGGACATGCTTAGAGCTAAACGAAAAGAGCACAAAAAAGCATCAGATAAAAGGGACGAGAAGCGAAAAAAAAACATGGCTTATCGAGAGAACATGAAAACAGAATGGCAGTGGCTCCAGGAAGGTAGGATACCGAATCCGAATGCACGGTGGGAATATGGCGAGATTCTGAACAATACATTCAACGTGTGCAGTTACGGCAGCAAATATTGCTATTGTCATATTGATGAAACACATATACCCAAAGATAGTGAAGAGCTACAGAAAGCCATTTTTGATTTTCAACGGAAATAGCTGGATATGACTATAAACGATATAGAAAGGAATGAATTATGAATAAAAGAACAATTCAAATAGATGTTATCGGTCCGATAGAAGAAACTGAATTAATGAAATGTAAATTGTATGTTGATGGTCGTGTGTGTGTAATCGGAATGTCACG
>OKWC01000025.1_pt1 | contig 23610 bp, 19 predicted proteins | sample 1606971 | NCBI WGS metagenome assembly OKWC01 (sample SAMN04414076, study PRJEB24778) | human gut metagenome | material: faecal | host: Homo sapiens
CTAAATCATTATTTTCCTGAACCTGTTCATATGTATAACCACTCAGCACTTTATTTGCTTCTTTATTCATTATACAGTCAAATAACTTTATGCCTGTTCCGGTTCTTAACTTTCCTTCACATAATAACTTAGTATAATAATCCGATATTCCATCATTATTAGAATCTTTTTTTATAATCTACTGTTTCTCCGCCAATCTGTTTATAAATATCTTCCAAATCAGTTGCAGCCGTTGCATGATAAAACTTTCCACCAGTCTGCTCCGCAAGTTGCGTTAGCAGATTAATATCCACATCACTTCCTAAACCTATTGAATATATCTTAATTTTCTTTCTGTTTGCCATATTTACTAATGTAGATATATTTTGTCCGCCCTCATTATCATATCCATCTGATAATATCATAATAATATTTCTATTATTTTTAATATCAGCTTCATCAAACTGGGCTATACTTCTCTCAACCGAAAGACACAATGCTGTTCCACCACTATTATAAGAACTGTTTATAGCATTCTTAAGAAGAGATTTGTCTGTTGTAACAGACTGCTCAAGATATGCATAACTCTCAAACAATACAACAAAACCGCTGTCTTTTTCATCCATTTTATCTATTATCAGATTAGAAACCGAATTTCTTAAATAAGCAGGATCATTCCATGACATACTGCCCGAACAATCAACTGCAAATCCAATCTTTAATGGTTTCTTCAATTCATCATCTGAATAATGTATTATTTCAGTATCCCATATCTCATCAAATTCTTTTGAATTAAGAACTATATATGATGAAAAATGTTCTAGTTTCGCTGTAATATTATTGCCATTTATTGTCTGGTTTTCTAATTTGTCTAAATACTGTTCTTCCTCATTATAATAATATATTGCAGGAACAAAATCAGGTTTGGACATTATCTCTTCACTTAATGTAAATGTTACAGTTGCACTTTCAAATTCGCCATCACAATTAAATTCATAAGCAGTCCCGATATATCCCGGCACATTACAATTTATTAATGTATCCCAGTCTCTTGTATCTATTGTGACACTTTCTAATACATTAATTGTACCCTCAACATTGATTGTCGGATATACATCTGTGTCATAATAGGTTATCATATCTTTTGCTGAATAATCCTTTTTGAACACTTCTTCATTGTCATTAATACCATTACCATCACTGTCTTTTTCAAGTGGATTAGTTCCGATATCAATTTCGTCACTATCAAGCACTCCGTCTTCATCTGTATCAGCTTTTAGAGGATTAGTTCCATATATGAAAATTTCATCATAATCAGATATGCCATCTTCATCTGTATCATATTTTGCCATATCAGTTCCATATATGAACTCTTCTGAATTTCTCAGTTTATCTCCGTCATAATCTTCATCACCATCTAATACACCATTCCCGTCAGTATCTGGATTAGTTGGCGAATAACCATATTCTATTTCATAGTAATCATTTAATCCATCGCCATCTGTATCAGGATTATTAATGTCTGTTCCAAATTTTATTTCATTATAATCCGGCAAACCATCACCATCTGTGTCCACCTCTAAATCAAATGAATAATCACTTTTATATTTAGTTCCACTATCATTCCAGCCATAGACTTTTACACAGTTTATTCCATCTTCGTATTCTTCACATGTAAGCTCTACTGAATAATTCCATAATGTTCTGTCATTACCTCTCCAGAATCTTAATTTTTCTGTTCCATCATCATTTTTAGATAGAATATATGCATAGATATGTTTTTGAACATTTTACATTAACTAATCTTGGATTATACAGATTCTTATCTGCTGTAGCAATCTCTATGTCTCTTCCTGCATTACTATCCTTTGTCGCATCTGTAAAATTAGTATACATAAGTGCATTACTATTTTCCCAGTCAGTAAATGCTGATAAATCAAGATATACTATATCACCTGCACGAAAACGTATATCCTCCTCTATCTCTTTATTATCCCAATGTCCATATTCTGCACCATCTGCAAAGTATGCATTGTTATCATCTCTTCCACCTGCACTCCATGAATTCCATTGCGTATTATCACCAGGATTTAATCTGTTAAATGTAATATTATATGCTGTATCAGGAACATCCACACTCCAGCTTGTGTCATCATTTTTCTTCATTGTATAATGCTTATGCCCATTAGTATTATCAACTAATTCAATAATAGCATTATCATTCCCTATCCACTTCTCATTTGTATTATCAACTAAGTACAATGTTGTCATTTCTACATCATCAGAGGCTTTCGTCTCTATGTAAAATGCTTCCATATCCATACTTGTGCATAGCAACGCAATCATTAATATTAATGCTAATATTCTTTTCTTTAATCTTGTACTTTTTATACTCATATATACCTCCGTATTTCCTAATTAATATTGTTTATAGCTACTCTTTTGCACACTACCCTCCTTTTTTCATCTGTATGAAAAATAATCATATTGACATTATTTTCACACTCTTCTAAGGTAATATCTAGGAGTCGTACTCTTACGGAGCATTTCTGATTTATATTGATACAATGATATTATAAACATTCCCATAAAATCAAAAAATGCATAACATTATTGTTATGCAATCGTAATTTTCAGATATATTATCATAAACTCTTTAAGTCCAACATTCTACCAAACCCATATGATTGTACACCCGCAGATTCCCAAATTGCATCTACATATTTCTAAAAGTCCGCCTCTTGTTACCTTTAATCAGTTTAACATATTTTGCGGGTGTATTCAACAATTTTCGAGTTTATCTAAAAAACGCATTTCAACCTCATCAGTCAAAATGCGTTCTATTTTTATCTTATTGCCAACTTATCAACCAACCTTTAATTTGAATTTCTGTATCTCTTTTTCTGATGTAACCTTTTCGATACAGGCTCCAAGGCTTGTAAGTTTTCCCTCGAAATTCTCATATCCACGCTGAATATATCCGATATCATCTATTGTAGTAAAGCCTTTAGCTGTAAGTGCTGCAATTACAAGTGCTGCTCCCGCACGTAAGTCCGGTGCACTTATCTCTGCCCCTGTAAGCTGTTCAACACCATCAATAATGGCTGTGTTGCCTTCAACCTTTATATTGGCACCCATTCTCGCAAGTTCTGCAACATACTTAAATCTATTCTCGAAGATACTCTCTGTTACAATACTTGTTCCCTTTGATATGGCAAGTGTTACAGCTATCTGTGGCTGCATATCTGTCGGATATCCCGGATATGGTAAAGTCTTAACCTGTGTACTTCTAAGTTCTTTTGTTCCGATAACTCTTACTGCATCATCGTATTCTTCAATTGTACAGCCAATCTCTAATAACTTAGCTGTAATTGCCTCTAAATGCTTTGGAATTACATTTTTAACAAGAACATTTCCGTTAGTAGCTGCTGCCGCAAACATAAATGTGCCTGCTTCTATCTGGTCCGGAATAACTGAATACTCTGTCTTATGAAGCTTCTCAACACCTTTAATTCTGATAACATCTGTACCGGCACCTTTAATGTTGGCACCCATACTGTTGAGCATATTAGCTACATCAACTACGTGAGGCTCTTTTGCTGCATTTTCAATGATTGTGCTACCCTCTGCAAGTGCTGCAGCAAGCATAATATTAATAGTTGCACCAACTGATACAACGTCCATATAGATATGACTTCCAACAAGATGTTCAGCCTTAGTTTTTATCATACCATGCTCGATTATAACTTCTGCACCAAGTGCCTTAAATCCTTTGATATGCTGGTCAATTGGTCTTGTTCCAATATCACATCCACCCGGAAGGGCAACCTCTGCTTTACTAAATCTTCCAAGTAACGCACCAAGAAGATAATATGATGCTCTGATTTTCTTAATGTATTCATAATCAACTGTTACTGAGCTGATCGTACCACCATTTATCTTAACAGAGTTTTTGCTCTCCCTTTTAACGATCGCTCCAATACCCTCTATTGACTGCAATAGCACATTTATATCTCTTACATCCGGTAAATTCGTTACTGTTACTGTCTCATCTGTCATAATTGCTGCTGCTAAAATTGCAAGTGCCGCATTCTTAGCACCACTGATTTCTACCTCACCTTTGAGAGGAGTTCCTCCTTTATAACATACTGTTCCATTTTGCACCTCATACAATTCAAAATCTATGATTTACTGTCAACATTCAAATTTCTTGTTCTAATTTGTTCTGTTTTGTTCTATTTTATTCTATTAGTCTATATTTATTATTCTATATTAATTTGTCAGTATCTATTAATCTGTGTTCAAAAATCAAATACTATTTTACGCTCAAATACACGCAACAATCCGTTTTCTATACTTTAAAAGTCTTATAAATCACATAAGTGTTGCGTATTCTATAATCTGATTTAATTGTCCAGCCATTAGCTGATTAATCAGATTATAGCACAAGATTCTATTTGTAAATTACTTTTTATTTTGTTATCAATTTCTTAACAATTTTGTTATATCTTAATTAAGATAAGTGAATGGATTGACTTGCACTCCGTCCTCGATTATCTCGAAATGAACGTGTGGTCCTGTACTATTTCCCGTATTACCACTAAGTGCAATAACATCTGACTGTGACACAGACTGTCCCTCGCTTACTAAGACTTCACTCAGATGTCCGTATCTCGTACATTTTCCATCACTGTGCTTTAATGTAACACAATAACCATATCCATTCATCCAGCCTGCCTGAATAACAGTTCCATTGCACGAAGCCATTACAGCAGTTCCAATGCTACATGCCCAGTCTACACCTTTATGAACAGTTCCCCATCTTGCACCAAATGTTGATGAGAGAGTTCCTCCATTTATCGGTTTAATAAATGTTGGTGGAACAGCAGTTCCGACCTCTATAACTCTTGCCTCTGCCTGTTTAGTTATTGTTTCCTGTAAAATATCTCTGTTAGTTTCCTTGCCATTTTTATAAGTAACATTTGCTACAATCGTTTTTACACCTGCCGAACCCTCATTTAATACATTTTGCTTTGTATTATATAAGTTATCATTATACACGTATTCTACTGGTACACTGTATTCCACATCATAAGTCTGCTTCTCCGTTACAACAACCGACAATTCTGCTGATTTATCGTCTGCTGATACCATATTTATTGCTGAATTAAGTTCATTAATCTGGGATGGTTCAACATAACATGGGATAATTTCTACCTTTTCGCCAAATTTCACATCTTTAGAATCATCAATTCCTGATATGGTATCTGTTCCATTTCCTGATGAATTTTCTACAAGCTCATCATCACTACCATCACCACTTGCCATTACAGTAGGAAATTCACACTGCTAATTCCCGCTTTAGAAATACTACAGGTAATCGTTGTATGTCCTCCTATATCATCAAGATGAAGATTCGTATTGAAATCTTCACTGTCATCATATTTATTCTTACTGCATTGAATAAATATTCACGTCTGCAAGTGAATTAAGTGTAATTATATATCCATCAATGTCTACAACATAAGCTTTCTGTTTTGTATCTTTTACTGACGATTCAAATTCATCATAGATTGAGGAACTAAGCTCTGACACTGAATCTGTCTTGCCAAATACTTTCTTAGACTTCTTTATATCTATATCTGCATCTACGAATTGTAATGACGCACTTTCATCATTAATCCGCCTTCTGGCTTCCTTTATGGCTTTCTGTATACTCTTATAGTTTAAGGAATTACCTGCCTTTTTCCATTTATATAAACTGTATAATAATTATTTGTAAATGTATGCCCTGTTATTCCACTAACCCACGAAAAGTTCATTACCAAAATCATACATATAATAATAGAAGCAAATATAAATGTTAACATTATTTTCTTTGTTTTTTTGTAAATCTATACATTGTTAATTCATCTCTTATTTCTGCAAATTTTCAACTAGCTTATCAATAGTTTTCTCCACATCTAATCCAGCTTCATCTACTACGATATCCGCATACTTCTCATACAATTTACATCTTTCATCATACAAATCTTTAAGTGTCTGTCCGTCTTTCAATACAACACCTCTGTTTTTAATGTCACCAAGACGGTTGATTAATGTATCATAATCTAATTTAAGATATATGACATCGCCTATCTGTTTATAATCTCCATGCTTCTTTGCCATATATGACACTTCCACCTGTCGCAATTATTGTCTTTTTACCATTAATTTCCGAATTAATCTTATTCTCGATTTCTATGAAACCATCCACGCCTTCTTCTGCAATAATATCTTTTAGCAAACGTCCATCTTTCTGTTGTATCACAATATCAGCATCTACAAAATGATATCCTAATATCTTCGCTAATACCACACCGACTGTACTTTTTCCAACACCCGGCATACCTACCAGTATAATATTATTGTTCTTCTGCTCCATCATCGCTGTCCTCTTTTCGTCTGTTTTCGAAATATACAAATCTGTCTATTGCATTTAGAATATTTGCAAAATTCTCTCTTGGTGCTACATCTATATATTTCTTAAGAATCTCTGTCTCAGCATCATTTCTGTATCTTCCATAGAAAATATCAAAAAGATTATGACCTCTTACAAATATTCTTATGTTTTCCATATTATTTTTTAAATCCTGTTTATTGGAAATGCGCACATTTTTAATTCTGCACATACGTTTCATACTTGGAAGTTTATAAAGGTAATCTTTATATTTTTCCATAGAATATTATAGAAGTCTTCTTCGCTTTTGACAACACCAATTTTTGCCATAATCTTTGGATCTAAGAAATAATTTTCAAATGAGTAATACTTAAGTACTAAAACATTTCTCGGCGTAACTCTTGGTAAATTCTCCACATCCTCTTTGCCACGCTGTGCATAGTAACTACACAACTGTTTCACAAGATATCTTGGGTTCTTACCATCACTGTCTCTTATCATAAGAAACTGGTCCTTAAGATACAATTTGTTAATATATTTAAGATTAGCATAAGTCTTTATATTAGTACAACTATTAGTCGGTATTATCGATATTCTCTGCAGCATACCATCTTCGTCATATATCTCTGAATAGTATTTTTCAAGCAGTAATGGTAATCTGTTGCTATCCTGTTTACCCTCAACAATGAATACAAAACTTACATTCATAAGGTCATTTGCAGTATAACCTAAATCGTCTAGAATATCATCAATATCTACATTCTCATTTACGGTTGTATAGAACTCATCATCTAATACCACCTGTTTAATCTGCCTGCTCGAGAAATTAAATATCATATTAGGAGAATGTGTTGAAAAAAAATTACTTGATTCTTCTTCGATAATCTGTACAGAATCTCACTTGCTGACTTCTGAAGATGAGGATGTAAATAACTTTCTGGGTCTTCAATCATAATAATATTTGGAACTCTGCTGCTTTCTTCAATATATGCTTCAATAAGTGATAACAGATAGATACTCTTAGTACCGGCACTCATTGTATCAATATTATTCGCTGTACCCCTGTCCTTATTGCCAAGCAATGTATTAATCTTGAAGAAGCTTTCGAAATCACAGGTTGCCTTATATTCAATATACTGGGAATGTACTCCATTCTTGGCAAAATACTTATTAACCTGCTCTGCAAATCTGTTAAGATTCTGATTGTATAATTTATATTCGAGCAATTTAGATGTTTCATGTACACTCAATTCATGTGGTTGCTTCTTCTCTATAATTCCGATGCATTCAAAACATCTGTTACACTTCTTACTCTTATCAAACATACATATGTCTTCTCTTACATCAGCTAACTCCATATTGTCCTGAAGTCTCAATAAATCGTCCTGATATTCCTTAATATTTCTTTCGTTATCGATGAAATACACCTTAGGTAAAACCTCTTTGATATATTTATTGTTCTTTCTGAAACCGTCAGAATATTTTTCTTTTCCTTCTTTATTCATTACATATATAAATGTAAGTTTATTATCCTTGTATGATGGCAGTTTCTCACAGAAATCTCTGTGCCACACCTCATATTTCTTGTATTTTGATATTATTCCACGCTCATGCAGAAGTTCTAAATCTTCCTCTTCGATATCAAGTGTAATTCCTATTTCGATATTTTTTCCACTTTCATTAAAATCCTCACTTCGTATGTCATACATTCCTGCTATAGCACGAATCGCATCTAACACAACTGTTTTACCTGTGCTATTCTTGCCCACAAGGATAAATGCATTATCAATATCCTGTATTTCTAAATGTCTTACTGACTTGAAATTATCAATAGTTATTGAACTAATCTTCATTAAGTTCCACGCCCTTTTACATTAAATTTAATATATTACTTTTTAGCTACCGAATAACCGAATTTACCTAACTTCTTGCCCAATTCAAAATATTCTCCATGTGAATATGAAACAAGTCCTGCCTTATTCAGGTTAAATTTACCTGTTTTATCCATATATTTATCATCAATATTTACAGATACTACCTCTGCGATAAACATATGATGACTTCCAAGTTCCTTAATCTCTTTAACACAACATTCAATATTTACCGGACTTTCTTCAATTCCCGGTGCTTTCACTACTTTTGAAATGCTCTTATGCAGATTCATCTCCTTGAATTTATCTACATCTCTGCCTGATTTCACACCACAATAATCTGTAGCATATGCCAAATCACTTGTCACAAGATTTACAACAAATTCCTTAGTTTCCTTAATGATGTTATACGAATATCTCTCAGGTCTCACCGAAATAGATAGCATTGCGGGATTAGTACATATAGTTCCTGCCCAGGCAACCGTTATAATATTCGGTTTCTCATTTTCACGCTGACAACTTACCATAACTGCCGGTACAGGATATAACATATTGCCCGGTTTCCAACTCTGTTTAGCCATATATACCTCTTTCTATGCATTTCCTCCATTTATCGTCTCTAATAATGCCGGAATAAACTGTTTCTTTCTAGACACTACACCTTTTAGAATTACTGAATTATTCTCTATCTTGGTATTAAATGCTTCCTCAATTATTGAATCTGCACCATTTCCCACGAATATAACCTCTGTGGATTCTGAAATTATATTTGTAAACATAAAATATATTATATTAAGTCCATGTTCCTTATATGCTTTTGACAGATAGGTACTTAATTTCTCTTTAATATCTGCAAGTTCATCTGCATTTAACGAATTAATCTGACCAACACCGATATTCATATCACCGATTGTAAATTTCTTAAAATCCTGATAGAAGATTTCTTCAGGCGATTTGCTCTTTAGATTACTTCCCGCTTTAAACATATCTGTTGAGAATTTCTCAATATTAATGTTTGCAATTTTAGCTAATTCCTCTGCCACCTTCTTGTCTATTGCTGTACAGGTAGGCGAACGGAACATCAATGTATCTGAAAGAATTGCCGCACATAACAGACCTGCCATATCAGCTGGAACATTAACGCCTGCTTCCGTAAATAACTGATATATTATGGTTGCCGTACATCCAAGTGGCTGGTTTCTAAAAATACTGGTGATACTGTTTCTAATGAACCGATTCTGTGGTGATCGATTATCTCTAATATCTCAGCATTTTCAAGGCCGTCAACTGCCTGACTTCTCTCATTATGGTCTACAAGAATTATCTTCTTCTTGTCTGCATTTAACAGGTTACGTCTTGAAATCATTCCCACGTACTTACCTTTTTTATCTTCAACCGGGAAATCCCTGTATCTTTTCTTACCCATTACACTCTTAATGTCTTCTGTAAAATCATCAGTTCTGAATGTAATAAGATTCTCTCTGCTCATAAAATAGCTAATCGACATACTCTGGTTAATAAGACGTGCAACTGTGTAAGTATCGTGTGGCGAACTTATTACTGTACAATTATGTTCTTCTGCCATTTTCCTTATGGTCATCGATACATTTGCACCCTCGCATACTACGATACAGCCAGCGTTCATCTCTATTGCGCATAACTGTGATTCATATCTGTTACCTAATATAACTAAATCTCCCTCTTCGATATAGTTCTCCATAAGGTCAGGATTAGCTGCAGCAATTAGAACCTTGCCCTCTGTATAATATGCTTCTATATTTCCACATATCATAGTTCCGTCAACTGTATCTACTATATTACTATATGCAGTATGGGCAGTAGATAATATCTTACTGTCTCTTACATCCATATATGCTTCTGCTATATCTTCAGTAGTAATTACTCCTTCTAATCTGCCATGATTCGTTATAGGAAGTGTAACTACTATTTAATTCCTTCATTAAATTCCATGCTCTCTTAAGAGATATTTTACGGCTTACCCCTTTCGTCTCCCTTATTTCAATATCTTTTACCTGCGTTCCGATATCATTTACATATCCCGGTATCTCTATATTGAAATAATCTAAGACAAACTGAGTCTCTTCATTAACCTGACCTGCTCTTTTAGCCACATACTCCCTGTCATCTATCTGGTTTTTAAGATATGCATATGCTATGGCGGAACAAATAGAATCTGTATCCGGATTCTTATGACCGATAACATATATCTTATTATTTCTCATTGCCATAATCTTCTCCATTCCGCAGACACAGTTACGATGCTGGTTTCATCGATGTCTCTATATTAACATTGTCTGCATTTTTAGTATCTGTTAATGAACCTGATGAACAACTCTTAAAGTCGAAGCCAAGTCCAAATATAATTCCTAACATTATCAATGTGTATACAAGAATAATTGCTATCCATATTACAGCTGCCTTATTATATTGCATCCACTTCTTTTATTCTGTTATTTTTTTGCCATAATTAGTTGTGTGCCTTTTCTGCTATTCTTATTTTCTTTTGCTGTTTTTTATTTTTCTGTGGTTTAGCTTTCTTCTCTTTCTTACCATTAACTAAACGATTAAGACCAAATGGCTGTCTCTTATTGTGCTTACGTTTTAAGAACAGATATCCTGTAAATTCACCAAATAAGCCCAACACTAAGTAAATCGCCGCAAACATCATATAATGAAAATCTCTATACAATATTATTACCGTTGGTATGTAGAATATTGCAAGTGCCAGCGGAATAAGTACACTGAAATTATATTTCTTAGAATGTATAAGGCAGGCAATAAATACAAATATTGTATTTACATTTAATAAAATCATCGGGACAAGTACCTGTGCCAGATTACCTGTAAACATACATGCAAATGGAAGTACATAAAAGAAAATGACTGCCAGACCTAATATTATGTACATTGCTTTTATGCTCTGTTCGAATTTCTTCTTATCTTTATCACTTAAATTACTATAATTCGTCAACATATCTGTTTAGACTCCATTTCTTTTTAGTTCTACTTATAATTATTCTATCTTAATTTACCTTTATATAACAAGTAAAAAAACAAACTAAACTTCGTGACTTTTGTCGATAAAATTATTATAATATAGGATAGGTATTAAAGAAAAATTGTAGCATATTTGTATACAAAGCGGAGGTATTACGTGGAATTAAAAGACATTCAGACAATAAGTCTAAAAATCAAAGAGAATATTAATAAAGTAATTATTGGTAAGTCAGAGACTATTGATTATATTATTACTGCAATAATCGCAGGTGGACATGTTCTGCTTGAAGATACACCAGGTACTGGTAAGACGGTTTTAGCTAAATCTCTTGCCAAATCGATAGATGGAACATTTAACAGAATACAGTTTACACCGGATTTACTTCCATCTGATGTAACAGGTCTTAACATTTTTAATCAGGAGACACATTCTTTTGAATTCGTGGAAGGACCTGTTTTTGCAAATATTTTACTAGCCGACGAGGTCAACAGGGCAACACCAAGGACACAGTCAAGCCTGCTTGAATGTATGGAGGAAAAACAGGTTACAGTAGATGGTGAAACAAGAATTCTAGACAAGCCATTCCTAGTAATTGCAACAGAGAACCCAATTGAGACAGCCGGTACATTTACTCTTCCCGAAGCACAATTAGACCGTTTTATGATGCAGTTATCAATGGGTTTCCCTACACCTGACGAAGAATTGGCAATTATTGAACGTTTCATTGCATCTAATCCGATTGACGAATTAGCACCTGTATGCACGAAAGATGACATTTACAATATGGGCATTGCCGCTAAAAATGTCTATGTCGATAAATCAGTCCGTAAATATATCGTAGACATTATTAATGCTACCCGAAATAATTCTTCTATATCATCAGGCATAAGTCCTCGTGGTACACTTGCACTTCTTAAGGCAGTTCAGGTCTATGCAGCCATTAACGGAAGAGATTATGTAATTCCTGAAGATGTAAAGGCACTTGCAGTCCCTGTACTTGCGCACAGAATTATTTCATATACAAACATTGCCAAAAATTCTAACAAAGCATCCATTATTAACGGAATTCTTGACACTGTACCTGTTCCTACAGAGAATTTTCAAAACGTTATTGCATATTAAGATTAGCATAGCAAGAGACACCTTGCACCAACCACATATAGATATGATTGATGCAACACACTTTTGATACACTAATCAATTAATCTAAGTTGACAGATATATGGAGAATTTATTTATATGATATTACTCATTGCATTTGTATGTGCACTACTTCTTATGGGACTTCAGCGCCTCTTATATAGGAAGTTGTGGAATAAAAATCTTGATGTTAAAATCAGCTATAAAACAACAGATTGCGTGGCAGGTGAAGAAAACGAACTCAAGGAAGTTATTACTAACGACAAGTTTCTCCCAATTCCAATGCTTCATGTCAAGTTCGATACCCCTAAGAGTTTCGTCTTTGAAAATGAATGCAATTCATCCATCTCCGATAACTATTATCGCGATGATGTATTTACGGTTATGGGACACCAGTCTGTTACGAGAACGCTTAAATTTACCTGTACCAAGCGTGGATGTTTCTATATGCACGACACGAATATAACGTCCAGTGACTTGTTTATGAAGCTTACCTTAACTGGTAAATGCACTAACCACGCTGTAATAAATGTATTTCCACGCAAGGTTGATTTAGCATTTTTTGATATACCATTCAAGACAATAACCGGAAATTTTGTAACACAGAAAACATATATTGAAGACCCTTTTGAATTCAAAGGAATACGAGAATACCAGCCATATGACGGTATCCGTAAAATTAATTATAAAAGCTCTGCCAAATTCGGCACTCTGCAGGTTAATACATTCTTTATGACTTCGTCGCAGGAAGTCCGTATTATTCTTAATCTTGATGCACAGACTTATTCAAGAGATGACCGGCTTATCGAAAGTATTATAAGTCTTGCAAGTTCCATAGCAGAACGTTTTATACGCACCGGAGTCTCTGTCGGTTTAATTACTAATGGAGTTGACTCCTATACTAAAGAACAGATTTCTAAGAAATCGGGTGCAGGCAATCACCATATGTTATCAATTGATACAGCCCTTGCACGTATTGATACACATGCTGAAAATATTGATTTCGTACAGGTTCTTAACAATTGTTTTGATACCGTAAATGAAATGACTTATTATATTGTAATCTCTAACAATCGTAGTAATGAAATCATTAAAGCTTATGATGAAGCGAAACTTCGTGGTGTTTCTTCGCTTCTCATCATTCCTGAGCTTAAACAGTTCGAAGTTAAAGAAGAGATTAAAGATATGATAAAGTGGGATATTGACTACTAAAAGAGGAGGACACATATTTGAAGAAAATTTTAAATTTCGCAAGTACAACAATTTATCTCATTATGTGTATCTTGTTTACTGAATTAATTTACATATATTTTTCGGATATATTCTTAAATAACCATTCAACATGGCCTGTATGCATTTCTGTTATTGCAGGAATTGTCCTAATTGATTATATAGCCAGAAGATATATTAAGAATTTAATCCTGTTCTTCTTAATACATATATTGATTATCGGAGGTTCTGTAGCCATTTCATCTGTATTAACAGACAGACTTCTGCTTGGCTGTATTTCATTTGCATATCTGCTTATGGCAATAAATTTCTGGAAAACAGATGCTAACGAAAGAAGTCGTATTGTAATCGATATACCTTTTGCTGGAATCGTCGCATTTATAATTGTCTATATACATAGTTCATATGGCCTTTCACCAATTGTCCATAACTATGCATACATTAGCGGAATTGCTTTCTTTCTCTTATATTTTATAAGAGATTATTTAGATAAGTTTTTATCATATTCACTTAGCAGTGAGAATTTCTCTGATGAACTTAAACGTACATTTACAACTAATTTCTCGTTAATTGCATTATTCAATGTAATTATAGTTCTGCTGATTATGGTAACAAATTCTTTCTTCTCAGACAGTAGTTTTAATGTAATAGGCAGGTTTTTCAAATGGCTTGCCCGGCAATTCTTTAAACTATTTGCCCGATGCACAGATATGACTGATAAGGTTGAATCAGAGCCGGTAACAACACCTAATATCAACGATGATGGTGATGGCAATATAATCTCTGCATACACTTCAAAGCATAGTGGTCCGAATATTGGCAATATGATTTTCAAAGTATTCCAGGTAGTTATATTCATAGGAATTATCGTCGGAATTATATACATTATCTATTCATTTATTAAGCAATATATGCACCGCAACAATAATACTAATGACGAAATCAAGGATACAAAAGAGACCGTTAAACGTACATCAACTTCCCCTAAGAAAGAAGATGGTTTTCTAAAGAAAATGATTTTCCATTCAAATCGTGATAAGATAAGGAAATTATATCTTAACAAAGTAAATGCAAGTACAAAGAAAAATAACCGAATCATTATAAGAAAGAGCTACACGCCTGACCAGATAAGTAATTCAATCAATAAAGAAGAGAATGATTCATTTTCTAACAGAAATCTAAATGAACTTACATCACTTTACGAAAAAGCAAGATATTCAGATGGTGAAATTACAAAAGCAGATGTAGAAAATGCAAAGCGAATTCTAGATGATAAATAAAACCGGGGTATAATCTGTAACCAGCTATTAATACGCATTGTAGTTTGTTATTCATGCCATCATAATTACTTTATATGGTGGAACTAAATGCCGCCAGATACATAAGGTTATTGCGATACAGTAAATCAAACGTGCTTCGCTTGAGCGGAGATTTACTGCACGACCTTTTGTATCTGGCGGCATATAACTTCCTCACAGTACATCATCAATCATGTGTAAATAACAGACTACTAACTATATAATTCCAAGTATGTTTGCAATAAGCACTGCTGCTGTTAATAAAGACACCCACAAGTTTACGTTCACTATCATCTTTATTCCATCAGTTTTCGTACGCTCACGTCTATTTAACTCAGTAAGAAGTTCTTCTGTTCTGCCAATTGCATCTTCATTATTATGCTCAATTATTGATTTCAGCATCGTTGGCATTGTAGCAACTCTGTCTACCTTAGCAGTAAGTTCATTAATCTTTTCTTCGTTCTTCTTTATACGATCCTCTATCTCTAATAATGTATCTGTATAATCTTTTGCATTAAGTGTTTTGATTTTAGCATCAAGAGTATCCATCACTTCTGATGAGTTCTTCTCATTAATTAGTTTCTTTACTCTCTCTAATTCCGATAAAACTGCATTTTCATTAATTTCACTTACAATTGTTTCGACTCTATGTATTTCATTAATAACTTCATTTACATTAATGGCATCTAATTTAGTATTCGCTTTAGCTACCTCATCTAATACTGAATCAGAATTGATATTCTTAAGTGCCTTATTAATCTTGTCTATCTCGATTAATAATACATCAGAATTAACCTGTGACATAGTCTCATTGATAGTTGATAATTCGTTTATTATCTGATCAAAGTTGATTCCCTTAACTGTCTCGTTGACTTTCTGAATCTCAACTAACACTTCATTTGAATTAATCTCGTCAATCGATTTATTAATCTTATCAATGCCCTCTTTGACATCATATACATTCATATCATTAAGCAATGTATCTATTCTGCTGATAGCTTCTAATATATCATTATTACTGATTTCTTCGAGAGACTTCTGGACTTTATTTATACTTTCAATTATATTCGAATCATCATATACCTCAATTGATTTATTGTCCTCTGCTTCACGCATTGCATTAAGTTCAGACTCAATCTTTCTGCTGATTCCTCTTAAGAATTTGGCATTTTCCATATTCTGGGCTTTTAAATCTTCAATTCTTGAATTAATATTCAATAAGATTTTCTTCTCGTCATTAGCTGACAGATTCGAATTATTAATTCCTGTTGGTGTCTCCTGTTTCTTTATTACTGTTGTGAGTAGACCCATAACCCATTCCTCCTTTTTTCCTGTATGTTTATGATATTTTTATTAATTTTGATATTATAATGATTTATTCCTGCTTGCTATAATCAATGCACTGCATATCTACCTTAACTATCTTCCATGCATCATCTATCAGATTAAGATATACTGTTGCCGTAGATGTTCCTGCACCGTAATAATTCTCTACAATTCCACTAAGCATTGAAGTTCCTGTAACTGCCGCAAATTCATAGTTATATGTAACTTCCACAATTACCTTATCAGGATATGTGAAAGATTTAATCTTTGGCGAAAGCGTTTTCATATCAAGTATTCGTAATGATGCACCGTCAGGCTGTTCTATCGCTGCATCTAATGCATCAAATGTTGCTTTGGCTGAGGCCTTTGCCTCTTCTGTATTAGCATACAAATCACAAATATTTTCGTAATTCTTCGTCTTATCCATTGCATATTCATACATCGTCTTTACAATAAATGTAGAATATTCATAAATCTTCTGCTTTACATCAGGTTTCATTGCAAAATCTTCTGTCGTAATCTCCACATTTGCATTATTATCTGTAACATATTCTGTCTTGGTAATCTCACCTGAATCATCTAATGTTACTGAAATCGTGTGGTCACCTGAAAACATTTTATCAATTACATAAATATCCTTTGTGCCATCTTCTGATGTACTCCTCTTATATGAGCTTATATCTTTACCATCCATAAATACCTGTTTACCTACCGGAACAACGATATTATAATCACTTATAAATAACCTGTCCACATCAACTTTCCATGTACTGAAAAATACATGTGTATGCTTCTTCTGTTTATGTAAAGTTATCGTATATGTCTTAGGCGAATCATCATTACCAATGTAATACGTTACAACATATATAATCTTGTCGCCTTGCTCAACCGGTTTACTAAGCTTGTATCCCTTGATTGAACCATATATTTTCTCGCCCTCACATTTATTTCTAAACTTATCCAAATCAATGAAATCTGTCTCTTTTACTTCTATCATTTTATACATTTCCGTATAATTATTAGTGACATAATAAGAGAAATATTCCTCTGCATATCTGTATGGAGAACTTGCTCTTTTACCGAGTGCAATGAATATACCAAGTCCGCCGCATACAGCTAATACAAAGACTATCTTTAGAAATTCTCTAAAGAATGATATTATTCTCTTCTTCACACTCTTCTTTGGTTTTTCTGCTGCTTTCTCACCATCATCGGATTTTTTATTATTAAATAATTTCATCAGTTAATACCTTCTATATATTATTTTGCAATTTCATAACTCTGCCCGAATACTTACATAATATCATAATAAAAATATAATATCAACAAGTGAATGTCAGGCATTTATTTAATTGCAATGAATTTATTACCTGTATTATCAAACATTGCTCCTGCCTCATCCTGCCCCATTTTATAGGTCTGGCCTGTTACCGGATTAAGCATTACAACATTGTAGAAATCATATCCGACAATAAGTACATAATTAGTTCCGTCAGTTGATGCAAGCACCGGCTGTCCGTTCCATACATAATATAAAACCTCACTAAGTGAGCAGCCCGTCAGGTCTAATCCCGTTTTATTAGAAATCTTTTCATTAATAATCTGAACTGAAGTCTTACCACCGGCAAGTTCTGATGCTATATCTGTATTTACACCATTATGCATAAGTATTGCCTGAACACATAATGCTAACTGTGCCGTACTATTGCCGATCTCGGCAGTTCCGGTAAATGCCACGTCTGTCAATTCATACTGGGTTGGTTTACTCATTCTTGCCCATACATAGTCGCCACTTTCGCTGATAACCACGCCTGCTGTCTTATCTGCTGCTATAATGGCATCAGATACATTATCTGAAACTGACTGCATTTTGCCCTGTCCATACACATAATATTTATCCCCGCCATTTATAAGCTCACGAATACTTAGTGAATTAGTCTCGCTAAAACGAATTTCCTTAGGATAGAGGGATTTAAGCTGACTTGAAGTCGTTACTTTCTTAACAAATGATATAACAACTTCTTTCTTCTTTAAATCTGTTGTTATAATACCTGATGATACCACGCTTGTATCTTCTTCCTCATTACCGAATATCTGATAGTCACTTGATTTAACATAAGTGCTGCCCTCAGGTGTTTTCTGTACTCTTGTTAAATTGACCATATTATCTGATACATCAGCACCTGATATATAGTAGCCTTCTTTACTATAGCTCTTTAATTCTTCTCCCTTAATATCTGCTATTATAACCTTGTTCATTCCGACCGTAACATTACCATTATTATCTGTTATAATGTCGCTTTCAAGGGCATCGCCATATACCATATCATCACCTAAAAAGCCTAACACCTTAAGTTTATGGCCATCTTCTGCCTTTATCTCACATTCTTCACCATTTTCAAGATTAAGCATTTTCACAGAACTGCTGCCCTTATCACTGCCATCAGTTTCCCATGCAACGATATTACCATTACTGTTAACAGCATAATTATCTTCCTTAAGATTCGAAATAACCTGTACATATTCACTACCGGTCAAATCAATCGAATACACGCTGTCACTTAACATTACATACATTATATCCTTGTCATTTACATAAGATAATCTGCCCATTGTCTGTTTCAGAATATCAAATTTCCTTGTAAATGGAATAAATATCTTCTCTTCCACAAGATTCTTCTTATGATTATATTCATACAGGCTCACACCGACCATTCCCTCATGCTCACCACGATTCATATAACCATACACAATGAATTTGACATTTCCATCGTTATCCACAGATACTACCTGAAAATCATTATCATTATTAGTATCTCTTATATCCGCTGTCTCCACCTCTTCAAATGCAAATAACGAATATACTTTATTCTCACCTATATCCATAAGCCACAGACCGTTTTCCTTGGCAAATGCAATATAGCTCGTATCATCACTTGATTTAAACCCGACATCTGAATTCTCTGAGATTCCAAGATTAATTCTGTATGCCGAAATATTCTGATTATTTGCATCAAATATCTGGTTCATTGTACGCTCATAATCTAACAGATAAATCTCGCTGCTTGTCCATTTCACCCTGAAGAATTCAGTAACAGTATAATACTGGTATGCATCATAATCATTTAATGCCTTTATCTTATATACTAATTTATAACAACCTATATCTCCTAATATCTCCTGTACTCTGACAACCGGATTAGTTACCTTCTCAGGCTTTAAATCGCCCCACGTAATCTGTTTATAGCTTGAGTGGATATTTACCTTTCCGAAATTCGAATTATCCTCAGAAGCATTTGTTTCAAGATAATTAATTATATTCTCTGATTCTGTATCACTAAATGTTGAAGCACTGAATTTCTTTGCAAATTCCATCTCTTCCTTACAATGATTCTCTGTAAGCTGCTTAATACGTGTATAGAAATACACATTTTCATTTCTGTCTGTTGTAAGTCTAATAACCAGATAATATTCTGTGTCAGCTTCTATCATATTATCTAACTGAATATCAATGTTAGTGTAATCTCCATCTGTCTTGATATTTTCTGCTTTAACCTCAGTTTTCTCAATAAGTCTTTCACAATCTAAGGTTCTTACTTCAAATTCTGCACCCATTACCACATTTTCATGGTTATTTACTCTTACAGTAATTTTTCTCTCATCATTAATAGGTGTAATGGTATCACGCATATACTTAGTCTCCATCTCTGTCGTATATCCGAATAACTCATTTACCTCAATATCGTTAGCGCTGGAGGTCTCTCCTGATGCCATAAATGATATGGTAGGAAGAGTTGGTTCTCCCATAATTATATTCTTGTCTTCTTTCTTATCTCTGTTTATGAAAAAATATATCCCCTATTACTACCGCAAATACAAGCAGCAGAATCACAAATTTGTTAATTATGTTTTTCACACTAATCTCCATTCCGCAGGCACATAGTGACGGAGGAACCGCGAGCCAAATGTCAGATTTGGCTCTGCGATAAATACTAAATGTGGTGCCTGCAACACATTTAGCTGTGTGAAAAATCAGATATCAATCTGTATTTTTCACACTTTTCTCCACTTTCAAGCTACTTATCGCACTTCCTACTATTTGCAGGTACACTATAATAATAACTTGACTATAGTTGGTGTTATATTAAACTCTTTAATCATTCTGTCAAGAGCTTCTCTTTCTGTATTGTTATCTATGTCTTTAACTTTATTTCTCACTGCCCTTATAAGCAGGTTCTTAGGAGTATGCTCCATATCTATAAATTCTAAAATCTCTGTATGATATCCCTTAATCTTAAGCACTTCAGCCCTGATGGCATCTGTCATTATCGCAGACATTCTGTCTTTAAGTATTCCATAATTAAGTACCGGAGACATCATCTCATTTTTAATCTGTTTATTTATCTCATGCTGACAACATGGTACTGACAGAATAACTTTCGCATTCCAGCTTACTGCTTTATATAATGCATAATCTGTCGCAGTATCACAGGCGTGCAATGTCACAACCATATCGACATTATTCTGTCCCTCATAATCAGCAATATCGCCTAATTTGAAAATCAGCTTGTCATAGCCATATTTCTCACTTAACTGATTACATTTATTAATAACATCTTTCTTCAAATCAAGACCTGTTATTCTGACATCTAATCCACACAATTCACGCAGATAATAATATATAGCAAAAGTAAGATAGCTCTTTCCACAACCAAAATCAATTATATTGATTTCCCTGTTCCTTGGCAGCTCTCTTACTATATCCTTTACAAATTCCAAGAATCTGTTAATCTGTCTGAATTTATCATAACGGGGTTTTAGCACATCACCCTTTGTATTCATTACACCTAAATCTATCAGAAATGGTACAGGTATTCCCTCTTCAAGAATATAATGCTTCGTCCTGTTATGACTCAGGTCATTTACCTTTACCGATTTTGACTCTATTAATCTGGCAGCCGACTTCTTTCTGTTAATCGTTATCTTGCCCTTTTTACTAACTAAGATATTTGCGACAATATCATTAGTAACTATCTCGCATTGCTTGAAGCTGTTCGTAATCATATTATCAAGATAGGATGCAATTTCAGTAGATGTATAATTGTGGTGAAGTACCTGATTACCAACATATTCCGTTGCCTGAAACATAAGCTCTGAATTAATAAGAACTGCTCTTACCTTTATCTTGCTGATTCCATCTTTGTCTCTGGGATTACTTACAATTACTCTTATAAGATTTCTATCCATATATTTAATTAATTCATCACGTAATATTGTTTCCACTGAAATTGTCCTTTCTCTATTTATCCCAAAATATCTTCTGTATAGGCTCTTAAGATTTCACCGACACTCCATGCCTGTGCGTATGCGCCTCTTGAAATATTTGGCTCATTTCCATCGAATATCTCTGCAATCGAACCAACACAGCCATCTCTTAAATGGTCTTTAATGGCTCTATCATATGAAGTGCATATGCCTTTGTCTCGTCATTCTTACCAAATACCTTTAAGTATGCAGTAATCAAAGCCCCTAAAGGATATGCCCATGTTGTTCCCTGATGATATGCCGCATCTCTGTCATGAAGCTTACCTTTATAATAAGGCTGGTATTCTGCATCATCTTTAGAAAGAGTTCTAAGTCCATATGTTGCATAAAGTTCACTTATAACTTTCTCTACAACTGCTTTACTCTTCTTCTCATCTAACATTGTATAAGGAAGTGAAACTGCATATATCTGGTTTGGTCTAATCTTAGCATCTCCAACGTTACCATCTACCACATCATACAGGCACTTATCTTCTTTATTCCAGAATTCTTTATTAAATGACTCTTTTGCTTTCTCTGCCATCTTAGCATATTCTTCTGAAGTCTTTCCATATTCTGAAATTGTACCAAAACGCTTGCTTAACTTCTCCATTACACGCAAAGCATTGTACCATAAAGCATTTATCTCTACAGGTTTACCATGTCTTGGAGTAACTACCCATGTTCCTACTCTTACATCCATCCATGTAACCTGGTCATATCCGCCGCCTGCGTGAATAAGTCCATCGTCTTCCATATATATTGAGAAATCTGTCTTAGTGCTGTAGAAATGAATTATTTCCTCGAGTTTAGCATATATTTCTTCTCTGATAAATTCATAATCTTCTTCATTGCCTGTATATTCCAGGTATTTATCAACCGAATAGAAATACCACATTGAAGCATCTGCGGTATTATAGAATGGCTTTAAGCCTGCATCCGGAAATACATTAGGAACAAGTCCTTTATCAACATATTTAGCAAATGATTTAAGTATTTCTCTTGTATCATTAAAAACGTTTTGTCGACAATGTAAGCCCTTGTAACGCAATCATTGTATCTCTGCCCCACTCTGTAAACCATGGGTAACCTGCCATAATTGTCTTATTTCCTGTTGATTCTCTTCTTACAACAAACTGGTCTGCTGCCTGAACTAAAGAATTAGCAAACTCATCTGTATATCCAGCATTTTCCTTTATCTTCTTAATTCTTTCCATTTCCTTTTCAATCGTTACAAATGCATCTTTTTCGAATTTCTTCTCAATAGAGCATATTACAGATATTTTCTTATGTTCAAATGGTGCTAACTTAACTACAACTTTATATGGTGTATAGCTGTTATTAATTGGTTCGCCACCTGTATTGATTTCTGTCTGAAGTTCCATATCATGGTCGTATTTTTCTTCATTTTCAACGAATTTACCATTACTTGCATAGAATTTAATAGTAACATCTTTATTCTTCTTAGGTACTAATTCTAATGTCTTTTTACCTGTCAGTTCTGTCTTGAATTTAAGGTCTGATTTCTCAACTCTTGAACTATGGTCTCTGTATGTAAAGAATGGAGTTATCTCATATACAGCCTCTTTTGCACCATTCATAATATCATAGCCAATCGCAATTGTATTCTTCTCCCATTCGAATGACAATGTCTTATTTATAAATGTACCCTCAGCCTGATATACGAAATGTGGTAATTCATCATACACAAATCTCTGTAAATATTTCTGTCCCTCTTCATTCCAACCACCTGGTCTCTGGTTCGTAGCAAATGAATATGTCTTGTCCCCTATTGTTATCGACTCATCTATTTTATTCAAAACCGCATAACGTTCTACCGGTGCATGCAGACTTGCTACCAGATATGCATGATGCATTCTTGCACACGCATTAATTATTGTACTTCCGCAATAACCACCGATTCCATTAGTTATTACCCATTCTCTCTCCACACCTGCACTAAATGTCTTCCAATAGCCTTTTCCAAATTCCATAATATCAACA
>OKWC01000026.1_pt1 | contig 23325 bp, 22 predicted proteins | sample 1606971 | NCBI WGS metagenome assembly OKWC01 (sample SAMN04414076, study PRJEB24778) | human gut metagenome | material: faecal | host: Homo sapiens
GAAGGATATAGGATGAAGCTGAAAAAAAAATTCTGCACTCTCTGACCTCGTTCGTCACAATATTTGCATTGCATCGGGTATAATCATAACGTATGCTCCGGCAGGTGCGGAGGATCTTACTGTCGATGATATAAAGGACAGAATAGAGCAGATAAAACAGGACAACGCCCAAAGACGTGATGAAATAGACCGTATCGAGGCGATATAACCGATAAGCAGGAAAACCTCGACAAAGCTGCCGGTCTGCTGAACGAGCAGAAGGAGCTTGTTGACTACTACTACAATCTTGTTTATTACAAAAATCAGGATATAAGCACTCTGCAGGGCAACATAGACACGCTCACAGACGAGATAGCGCAAAAGGACGAGGCTATAGCAAAAGCCGAGGCCGACATTGCCGAGCTTGACAAGGAGAACAAGCAGAACCTTGAAAAGTTTGCGCAGATAGTTAGAACAATGTACACGACCGGCTCTGCCGATATGTTCGGGGTACTGGCAGGCTCTGCCGATTTCTACGACCTTATGATAAGCAGTGAGGTCGTTGGAAAGATAAGCGAGCAGAATCTTCAGTTCATGAACGAACTTACCGCAGATATGAAGAAGCTGGATTCGGACAAGAAGCTGCTTGAAACCGACAAGAAGGATCTTGAGGGCAAGAAGACCGAGCTTGATACGCAAATGACAAAGCTGCTCAGTGAAAAGGAGGAGCTTGACGGTCTTGTAACGGATGCCGAAAGTGCAAAAAGCACATACGAGTCCGATTACAACAAGTATTCGGCGGCAGTAAGCGAGCTTGAGGATCAGAAGAGCAATCTGCAGTATCTGATAAGCGTAAGCGAGGCTGATATTGAAGCGTATGAAGAACAGATAAAAGAAATCATAAAGCAGCAGACCAATCCCGACAAGGAATATCAGGAGGGCGAGTGGTACTGGCCTGTTCCGGGACGCTCGTACATATCCTGTAACTTCGGCTGGGACGCTGATTTCCAGAGAACACACAAGGGCATTGATATAGGTGATGCCGGTATTTACGGCGACAGCGTTCTTGCCTCAAAGGCGGGCACTGTAATAGTTGCAGAAACAAGCTACATACCCGGCTACAGCTACGGAATGTATGTCGTTGTCGATCACGGCGGCGGATATACCACGACCTACGCACATCTCAGTGATGTGTATGTATATGTCGGTCAGGAGGTAGCACAGGGCGAATCGCTCGGTGCTGTCGGCAGTACGGGATATTCGACAGGTCCTCATCTCCACTTCGAGATAAGACTTAACGGCGAACCCGAAAATCCGTTCAATTATGTTACTATGGCATAAACGGCATAAAGAAATTACAGACAAACGAACAAGGAAAGGGTGAATCCCGAATGAATAAAAAAGTATCGCTTGGTGTTATGATAAGTCTTATAGCCGTAGCGTGCGCTATTACATTTGTACTGACTATGACGGTATCGCTGAATATGTACAACTCAATGGTAGCGGGTATACAGGAACGGGAAACCATCAACGCAAAGATAAAGGAAATAGATACATTTGTCCGCAGTTCGTCGATATATAAGCCTAACGAAAACACTCTGATAACGGGTATCGCAAACGGCTATATCAGCGGAACGAGCGACAAATACGCAAAATATTACACGGCAGATGAGTATTACAAGCTGCAACAGCTACAAAGCGGCGTGATTATCGGAACGGGAATCGAAACCGTTGTAAATGGCGATTATCTTGAGGTCACGAACGTTTATGAAGGCTCATCGGCTGAGGTCGAAGAAATAACCAAGGGTTGTACTATAACGGCGGTCGGCGGAAAGAGCATACTTGAGATAGGTGCCGAGCAGGCGCAGGCTCAGCTTGACGGCGAGGAGGGCACGAAGCTCTCGGTTACTTACAGCACCCCCGACGGTGTTGAAAAGACGGTAACTCTTGTAAGACAGAGCATAAAGTTGACATCTGTAAAGGGTACGCTTATAGACGGTTACGCCTATATCAAGATATACACCTTCAACGAAACCACAGACGAACGTTTCATACAGCTTATAGACGAGTATGAGGCACAGTCGGTTCTCGGATATGTATTTGATGTGAGAGATGTGTCCGACGGTATCACAGAACCTGTGAGGGCAATGCTGAACCGTGTGCTTCCGAAGGCACAGATAGCAATTCAGGTCGACGCAAACGGCAGGGATACGAGCTTTATAGAAACAGACGGAAATCAGTTTGTAAGTAAACCCGTAACGGTGCTTACAAACGGAAACACCGCCTGCCTTGCAGAGATATTTGCAATAGGTCTGCGTGACTTCGCAAAGGCGTCTGTAGTCGGATCGTCAACAGCGGGAAAGTCACAGCTTCAGACAACGCAAAGCTTCAAGGACGGAAGTGCGGTTTCGATTTCTACCGCAAATATAGTGCCTGTCGAATCCGATGATTTTGAAAATGTAGGAATAAAGCCCGACTACACAGTCGATATTACCGCACAGCAGGCAGAGCAGATAAAGTTTGCAGACAAGAAAAGCGACGTGCAGCTTCAGAAAGCACTTGAGATAGTGGCTACAGAATAAGGATATTAATGGCGGAAAACTCCGCCCGCATCATATAAAAATAATTATGGAGGTCATTTACAATGGCAACACAGACAACTTTAACATCGCAAGGTCTTAAGGATCTCGAAGAAAGACTAGAACACTTAAAATCGGTCACAAGAAAAGAAATAGCTGAAAAAATCAAGGTAGCTCTTTCATTCGGTGACTTATCCGAGAACTCGGAGTACGATGAAGCTAAAAACGAACAGGGTATCGTTGAGGCCGAAATTGCAGAGATTGAAGCTACTCTCAAAAACGCAAAGGTAGTTGACGAGGACGAGCTTTCTACAGAGCACGTTAACATCGGTAACACGGTAGTTATCGAGGATGAGAGCGGAAAGAAAATCAAGTTCTTCTTAGTAGGTTCAAAGGAAGTTGATATGAAGGCTATGAAGATTTCCGACGAGTCACCTATCGGCAAGGCGTGCATTGGCAGGAAACTCGGTGAGGAAGTATCGGTTGAAGCTCCCGCAGGAGTAAAGAAGTACAAGATAGTAGAAATAGACAAGTAAACTGAGAGGAAACAAAAAATAATGGAAAACAACAACGCAGAGCAGGTTGAGCTTACCGAAGAAGAACTTCTGGCACAGCTTGACGAACAGCACCGCATAAGAATAGAAAAGCTGAACGATTTAAAGGCAAACGGCAAGAATCCTTATGAAATCACAAAGTTTGATTTCACTCACAAGGCTCAGCAGATAAGAGATAACTTTGAGGAGCTTGAAGAAAAGGATGTAATGATTGCCGGCCGTATCACAAGCTGGCGTGATATGGGCAAGGCAACTTTATTGATATTCGTGACGACAGCGGAAGAATGCAGGTTTATGTCCGCATTGACGATATAGGCGAGGATAACTTCAAGGAATTCAAGAAGTGGGATCTCGGTGATATTGTAGGCGTGAGCGGTTTTGTATTCAAGACAAGACGAGGAGAGATAAGCGTACACGCAAAGTCGATAAAGCTCCTTTCAAAGTCGCTTTTGCCCCTGCCTGAAAAGTGGCACGGACTGAAGGATAAGGAAGAGCGTTACAGAAAGCGTTATCTTGACCTTATCGCAAACCCCGAAATCAAGGATACCTTTGTCAAGCGTTCAATGATACTGCGTGAGATACGCAGCTTCCTTGACAGCAAGGGTTATCTTGAGGTTGATACACCCGTACTGCATACACTTGAGATCGGTGCGGCTGCAAGACCCTTCGTAACACACCACAACGCTCTTGACATTGATATGTATCTGCGTATCGAAACGGAGCTTTACTTAAAGCGTCTTATCGTAGGCGGATTTGACAGGGTATATGAAGTAGGCCGTATCTTCAGAAACGAGGGTATGGATGCAACTCACAACCCCGAATTTACATCTATCGAAATGTATCAGGCATACACAGACTACTACGGTATGATGGACTTAATAGAAGAAATGTACCGTACAGTAGCGCTCAAGGTATGCGGCACGGATACAGTTCCTTATCAGGGTAATGAAATCGAAATCGGCAAGCCCTGGAAGCGTATGACTATGAAGGAAGCCGTAAAGGAATACACAGGTCTTGACTATGACAGCTGGACAAGTGATGCCGACGCAGTGGCTCAGGCTAAGACAAAGCACGCAGAGATTGCCGACACAGCCACAAAGGGCGAAGTGCTTATTGAGCTGTTCGAGGAATTTGTAGAGGAAAAGCTGATTCAGCCTACTATCATCTATGATTATCCTGTAGAAAATTCGCCTCTTGCAAAGAGAAAGCCCACCGACCCCGCATTCACAGAGCGTTTTGAATACTTCATAAATGCGTGCGAATTCGGCAACGCATTCTCAGAGCTTAACGACCCCATCGACCAGCGTGAGCGTTTCACAAAGCAGGTTATGGAGAAGAGAAAGCAGGGCGCAAACGCTCAGATAGACGAGGACTTCTTAACAGCCCTCGAATATGGCTTACCCCCAACAGGCGGTCTTGGTATGGGCCTTGACAGATTTGTAATGCTGCTTACAGACAGTGCAAGCATAAGAGATGTACTGCTGTTCCCGACAATGAAGTCCTTAGATGGTGTAAATAAGAAAAATGATGTAAATAATACAGCTTCTGAAGCACCTGAAAAAAATGTAAAAACTGAGTCTGAAAAGATTGATTTTTCTAAGGTAAAGGTAGAGCCTTTATTTGAGGAATTTGTTGATTTTGATACATTCAGCAAGTCAGATTTCCGTGCAGTAAAGGTTAAAGAGTGTGTTGCAGTACCGAAGTCAAAGAAACTGTTACAGTTTACTCTTGATGACGGAACAGGCACAGACAGAACCATTTTAAGCGGTATTCATAGCTTTTATGAGCCGGAAGAACTGGTTGGAAAGACTCTTATCGCTATCACAAATCTTCCACCGAGAGCGATGATGGGCATTGACTCTTGCGGTATGCTCCTCAGTGCTATCCACGAAGAAGAAGGCGAAGAAAAGCTTCATCTTCTGATGGTTGATGACCATATTCCAGCAGGTGCAAAGCTCTATTAAGATGATGTAAAGATGTACCGTTTTACCAAATAGACGGGACGTACTTCATTTGATAAAAAACTAAAAAACAGCGATTTACATCAAACTTACATCAATTGATGCAGAAATCGGTGCAAGCAAGAAAAAATCGCATAATTAGTGCAATGAGTGGGCAATTCCAATCGGAGTTGCCCATTTTTAAAACAAACAGAAATACAAATCGGAAGTTTCTGTTGAGTTTTTTATGAAATATTCCACTTTTTTCAGAGATTCCACCCATATTCTACTTACAAGGGATTTTATTTCAATGATGAAAGAAGTACCTTTATATCATCAAATGAATGGAGGAATACATATGAACCAATTAGTTACAGGAAAATTTATAGCATTAAAGAGAAAACAGAAAAATCTAACACAGGAACAATTAGCAGAGAAACTTGGTGTTTCCAATAAGACTATTTCAAAATGGGAAACCGGTAAGTGTATGCCGGACTATTCCATTGTAAAAAGCCTATGCGAAGAACTTGAAGTTACAGTGGCAGAACTGATGGATGGTGAAATATCCGAAGAAAATAGTGTTCGTACCTATGATGATGAGCAGATTTTAGATTTGCTAAGAAGAACGCAGGAGTTAGAAAAGCAAAAAAATATGTTATATGGAATTATGCTTATTGTAATGGGTATTGCAGTACAGGCTCTTTCATATGCAATTGGTGGTTCGGATTTTAAGGACTTTATTTCTGGCTTACTATTGGGATTGTCAATTGGAGAAATGCTGGTTGGTGTTTATGTTGTTGGAAAATCCTTGGCAGGAAGATAACTTTCAGTTTGCCAACTTGCCCTTTGAGAGAGGAGAAATCCCTTTCTCAAAGGGCTTTTTCTATTTATACGGATATTCGCAAACTACAAGATAAAGCCAAAACTTCATATACTCTAAGCACAAGGAGGTTGAGGTTTGGCTATGAACAACAGTTTAGCAGAAGTACACCCAGAGCTTATTACGGAATGGTCGGAGAAGAATTTACCGCTTACACCTGATGATATTACCTTTGGTTCAAATAAAAAAGTATGGTGGAAAGGTACTTGCGGACACGAATGGCAAACAAGCGTTAAGGCTCGTTCTAATGAAGAAAAATGCCCGATATGTTCCGGTGCGAGAGTGATTGCAGGTATTAACGATTTGGCGACATTAGAGCCGTTACTGGCAAAGCAGTGGTCAAAAAAGAATAAGATAAAACCGACAGAGGTTTCTATTGGTTCTCATAAGAAAGTGATATGGAGATGTAAAAAAGGTCACGAGTGGGAAGCTGTCATTAAGAGCAGGACAATAAATAAAACGGGTTGCCCGTATTGCTCTCATAATAAAGTGTTGGCAGGATTTAATGACCTTGCAACGCTTCTGCCGGATATAGCTGCCGAGTGGTCGGACAGAAATTATCCGTTACTTCCAACTCAGGTTACGGTCTTTGCCAATCGTAAGGCGTGGTGGAAGTGTAAGGATTGCGGCAGAGAGTGGAACACCCTTATTTCTACCCGTTCCGGTGGGAGTAAATGCCCGTATTGCAGTGGGTACATATTCTCGAAAGGGTTTAACGATTTGCAGACAACACACCCTGAAATTGCTTCGGAGTGGTCGGAGAAGAACTTGCCTTTGAAACCTGATGAAGTAAATGCAAAGTCGAGGAAAAAACGTCTGGTGGAAGTGCAGAAAATGCGGTAATGAGTGGAAATCCGTTGTCAATGCCCGTGTGAAAGGTACGGTATGCCCCGTTTGTGCAGAGAGAGAAGTCCTTGCCGGATATAATGATTTGGCGACAACGGACAGTCAGCTTCTCAGTGAATGGGATTATGAACAGAATAAATGGAAGCCGACAGAGGTATCACGAACTTCAGCAAAGAGAGCATGGTGGAAATGCAGGCACGGTCATTCATGGAGTATGAAGATAAATGAAAGGACGATATTGAATAAAGGCTGCCGAATTTGTGAGCAAGAATATTTATCTCTATTTCCTGCTTTGGCTGTCAGCTATTATTCTAATAAGAAAGGCTTGAAAGCAGAACTTGGTTCTGACCGATTGCTTGGAGTTCCGCTTGAAACATACATACCTTCAGAAAAGTTGGCTATTGAGTCAGGAAGTGCTGACGAGAATATAGAAATAATGAAAGCATATATGTGTGAGCAACGAGGAATAAGACTGATTAAACTGCCGATGAAAGGCACTGAACTGGATTATGCCGACAGCTTAAAAAGAGCTTTTCAGAACGTACATATATTTATTTCTTCTGATACAGAGGAAGATGTGGAGATAATCAAAAATACATTTGAAAGATGGAGGGACAGCCAATGAGAGAGAAAACCTATCATCTATACTTAAATGAAGAAGAACGAAGCCGAGTGATACAATCGCTCATTGAACTGAAGAACAATTTAGCAGCTCAGGGACGATACACCGATGCAGTAGATGATGTCCTCTGCAAAGTGCTTGAAGCAAAGAAAAAGAAATTGAAAATTGAATACATTTAGAACGTGTTTTGCCGTCTGTTTCCTAACCGGAGCAGGCGGCTTTTTTAATTTCCAAAAATTTTTTTGAAATATTTTTGGAAAAGCGGAGATTTTGGGTGTGCATTTCATACCCCTTTGTCCAAATGAGTGAAGGGGTTCATTCCGGATAGCAAAAACGGAAGCCTTTTCGCTTGAAAATTGAATAAGTCATTCACTAAGACTTTATTTCTGATGATAGCCACTTTAGCAGGTACGCCGTGATTTCTGTATTTCAGAATAGCGAGAACTCCGGCTATGAGTATCAGGTTGCCCCTGATATGGCGATGACAGTCAGAATGATAATGATACTTCTCTACGGAGCTGGCGGAGTACCCGGCAGAGGTTAGAATCCTATGATACAGATAAGCAGTCTGTTCCTTAGTGACTTCCCATAAGCATTTTGCTTGGCAAGGGGTGTTGAGAACAATATTGCTATGACCGATTAGGAAATGAGTCGGTCAGGTACATAGCCATAATGCGGTGGCTATGAATTTTCAGAAAGGAGGGCAAAAAGAAGTGTCAAACTGTAAAACGATTTCCGTATGTAACCAGAAAGGCGGAGTCGGAAAGACCACCACAACAGTTAATCTCGGAGTCGGGCTTGCAATGCAGGGCAAGAAAGTATTGCTCATAGACGCAGACCCGCAGGGCGATTTAACGACTTGTCTTGGTTGGCAGGATACAGACGGCTTGGGTATCACGCTTGCAACGAAACTCACAGATGTAATCAATGAAACGATGACAGACCCTATGGCTGGTATCCTGCACCACGAAGAAGGTGTTGACCTTGTTCCGGCAAACCTTGAGCTTTCAGCAATGGAATTTAACCTTATGAACGCAATGAGCAGAGAAACTACACTCAAGAACTATCTGAGTCAAGTGAAGAACAGATATGATTATGTAATTATAGACTGTATGCCTTCACTTGGTATGGTTACTCTCAATGCTTTATCGGCGGCAGACAGTGTTATCATTCCGGTTCAGGCTCAGTATTTGCCTGCAAAGGGTATGACACAGCTTGTGCAGACCATTTCAAAAGTAAAGAAGTATATCAATCCAGATATTAAGATAGACGGTATGCTGCTTACTTTGGTGGATAGCCGAACAAACCTTGCAAAGAGTACGGTGAAAGCACTCAGGGCAAACTTCGGTAATCAGATAAGAATGTATCGAACACAAATCCCGATTGCCGTAAAAGCCGCTGAAACTTCTTCCAAAGGCAAAAGCATTTATGCTTATGAGCCAAACAGCACAGTGTCTAAGGCATACGCTGAATTTACAAAGGAGGTGTTAGCCGATGGCAGGAAGAAAGAGCGACTTCACTCTCACGAAACTCGATGATTTATTTACCACGCAGGCACAGAGAGATGAAGAACAGCTTTCAAAAATCCGAGATATTCCGTTAGAGCTGATTGATGATTTCCCAGACCACCCGTTTAAGGTCAGGGACGATGAAGATATGATGCAGCTTGTGGAGAGTGTCAAGGAAAGAGGGGTTATTACTCCGGCAACGGTAAGGCAGAAAGAGGACGGCAGATATGAACTTGTTTCAGGACACAGACGAAAGCGAGCTTGTGAACTGGCAGGATTTGAAACACTGAGAAGTGAGATTGTAGACCTGAACAGAGATGAAGCGACCATTTTAATGGTTGAAAGTAATTTCCAGAGGTCAGAGATATTGCCGAGTGAAAAAGCCTTTGCCTATAAAATGCGTTTGGAAGCAATGAAAAGGCAGGGAGAAAGGACAGATTTAACTTCTCGCCCAGTGGGCAATAAGTTGTCAGTAACTCAGGTTGCAGATGAAGTTGGAGATAGTGAGCGTCAGATACATCGCTATGTGCGTCTGACAAACCTTGTTCCTGAACTGCTTGAATTTGTTGATGAGGGGCGTATTAAAATGCGTCCTGCCGTGGAGCTTTCCTATCTTGATGAAGATTGCCAGCGTGATGTGGTTGACGAAATCGACTTGAATGACGCAACCCCGTCACACGACCAGACAATCCGTATGCGAAAGTTATTCAACGAGGGCAACCTTACAACAGAAGCAATCCACGCTGTTATGTCTGAGGAAAAGCCGAACCAAAAGGAAAAAATCGTGTTGAGGGGCGATAGAGTAAGACAGCTTATCCCGAAAAACATTCCCGTCAGTCAGACAGAGGATTTTGTCTGCAAAGCATTGGAGTATTACAACAAGTTTTTGCGTAACCGTGCAGAGCGTGACAGCAGATAGCCTGTTTTACAGTTCCCCTTTCTCACACTCTAACCTCTTAGTTATACTTTTACCTACCGAAAATGATATATACTATCTCACTTGAATATAACTATCTCAAAGTATATGTCTATCTCTAAGGGGCAATCGCACAGTATGAATGGACTGGAGGTGTAATGGTAAAATAGAAAAATTAACGAAAAATCCGCATTTGTTTTCGGCAGGTAAATCTTGTCGTAAGAGAAAATCCACAAAGGCACATCGTAGCGATACGGTGTGTTTTTCAATTTTTACAGGAGGAAACGCAATGATAAAGTCAAAATTCAAAAGAGTCACGTCGCTTTTCTTGGCGACCCTTATGTGTGTGACCACTTTTGCAGGCATTGGCTCGACAACAGCATATGCTGCTTCGGGAGAAAAAGCCGATGTTTATATGGTCGATTTCCCTCGTGATGGCGATGCTAATTACGATGGGGTATGGGGACACAGCAATTTGACCTTGAAAAATGGTTGGCATACCGGACGTTCCAATTTTACCAATCTTAAGGCTATTGGCTCATACTCAGGCAATGTTGCTTATTGTATTGAGCCGGGAATTTCGCTCAAGGTCGGTCAGACAATGAATAAGTATGACGAAAATTATTTTAATAACCTTGCAGCCAACGGGGTTATTTCCGGAGATGAAATCCGTCTTTTTTGTTGGTCGTATTTTACAGTATGGCTACCGTGGGACAATCTCGACATCTTGGAGGTCACAGAATGAAGCGGCAGCAAACAGCATTGCACAGGCTTATGCCACACAGCTTCTTATCTGGGAAACTGTTATCGGAGAGCGTGATGCAAACTTCAATCATGTAGCAGCCAGTGGTTGCAGCAATGTGAAAGATGTCATCAATGCAAAGCATCCGCTTCGCAATAAGATTTTCAGTTATTACAACAGTATGGTGCAGAGTGTACAGAACCATGCGACCATACCGAGCTTTTGTAATAAATCATCCGGTTCGGCAAAGACAATAGAACTTGAGTGGAACGGAAGTAAGTACACAACTACTCTGACAGACTCCAATAATGTGCTGTCCAAATATAATTTCAAGGCAAGTATCAGTGGAGTAAGTTTTTCAGTGAATGGTAACAAACTTACTGTTTCTATGGATACTGCACCTAGTAAGGAATTTACGATTACCGCAACCAAGAAAAATGCAGTCCGCAGAGGTGTGGTTGTATGGTCAGAGGGCAAACACGGTCAGAACTCCAGTGTGCAGGATGTTGTCAGCTATGCTCAGGAAGTAAGCGACAGTATCAACGGTTATGTGAAGATGAAAGTCAGCTATGGTTCTTGTCAGATTGTAAAGACCAGTGAGGACGGCAAGGTTGACGGTATCAACTTCACGATTACCGGAAACGGTATCAATCAGACAGTTACAACAGCTAATGGCGGTAAGTTCCAAATTGATAATCTTATGCCAGGTATCTATACTGTAACCGAGCAGGTATACGATAAGTACGAGCCGCAGGAAACACATAGAGTTACCGTTGTAGCAGGACAGGTTGCAAAGGTCAATTTCAATAACAAACTGAAGCGTGGCGACCTCAGGTAGTGAAGTCCTCAGAAGATAACCTTGTTGAAGGTGTGAAGTTCCATCTTTTCCGGTACTTCTCTTTCCGGTGATGCTGTTGACCAGTATGCAGTTACGGATAAAGACGGTGTGGCAACTTTCAAAGATGTGCTTATCAGTGGTTCTGAACCATATACTCTTGAGGAAGTGGACACAGCTATCCGTTATGTTATGCCAAAAAATCAGACTGCACCAGTGAAGTGGAAAGAAGTAACCACAAGAAACTTCAATAACATTTTGAAGAAATTTACTGTAACAGTAACAAAGAGCGACGCTGAGAAAGGCGAAGCACAGGGCAATGCCAAACTTTCGGGAGCAGTTTACGGTATCTATAAGGGAGAAACGCTTATAGATAAGTATGTTACTGATGAAAACGGTCAGTTCACTACCAAAGAATATGTTTGTGATACCGACTGGACAATCCGAGAAATTACATCCGTCAGAGGGATATTTGCTTGATAAGACTATCCATGAAGTAGGTGCAGACCCGAAACTTTATGAGGTGGAACACAACCTTACTTCCAATGATGTGCCGAGCAGGTAATCAAAGGTAACGTGGCTATCATTAAACACACTGATGATGGAGAAACAAAGATTGAAACTCCTGAAAAGGGTGCTTCCTTTGAGATTTATTTGAAATCTGCCGGAAGCTATGACGCAGCCAATAAAGACGAGAGAGATACTATCGTTTGCGATGAAAATGGCTTCGGTCAGACAAAAGATATGCCGTATGGTATTTATACCGTACACCAGACTTCCGGTTGGGAAGGCAGAGAGATGATGGATGATTTTGATGTGTTCATTTCACAGAACGCACAGACCTACCGTTATCTTATCAATAACCGTAACTTTGAGAGCTTTGTCAATGTAGTCAAGGTGGACGCAGAAAGCGGAAAGAGTATTCCGTATGCAGGAGCAGGATTTAAGATTTACGACCCACAGGGCAATCAGGTCAAAATGACCTTTACTTATCCGACACTGACCACGATTGATGTGTTCTATACCGACGCAAATGGTTCTCTTGTCACACCTGAGAAACTGGATTACGGCAAGGGATATTCTATCGTAGAGGTACAAGCTCCATACGGATATGTACTTGATGATACTCCGGTATATTTTGATATTACCGAAGAAAATTCCACAGAGGAAGGCGGCGTAACTGTTGTGAAAGTCAATAAGCCGAATATGGCACAGAAAGGTACTATCACGGTTGAAAAGACCGGAGAAGTATTTAGCGGGGTCAATGTAAGTGGTTCTGAGGACAGTGATGTTATCTATCAGCCTGTTTATGAAGTGGCAGGACTTGAGGGTGCAGTTTATGAAGTCCGTGCTGCGGAAGATATTAGCACACCGGACGGTACACTCCGCTATTCAAAGGGCGAAGTGGTAGATACTATCACAACAAGCTCCGATGGATTTGTTAAGAGCAAAGAACTTTATCTCGGAAAATACGAGGTCAAGGAAATTACTGCACCTTACGGAATGGTAGTGAGTGGCGAAACACATACGGTTGAGCTTACTTACGCAGGTCAGAATATCTCTGTTACCGAAACTTCCACATCATTCTATAACGAAAGACAGAAAGTTCAGGTAAGCCTTGCAAAAGCCATTGAAAAGGACGAGACATTTGGTATTGGCGACAACGGAGAAATCAAAAACATTAGCTTTGGTCTTTATGCCGCAGAAGATATTGTATCTGCAAGCGGTACAGTTATTCCGGCTGATGGACTGATTGAGATTGTCAGCGTAAATGAAAATGGAACTGCTGTTATGAAGTCAGACCTTCCGTTTGGCAAATACTATGTCAAAGAGATTGCAACCGATGAGCATTATATTCTCTCTGATACGAAGTATCCGGTTGTATTTGAATACGCAGGTCAGGATACCGCAACAGTTGAAATCAAAGTGAATGACGGAAAAGAAATCAAGAATGAACTTATCTATGGTTCTGTATCAGGTAAGAAGATTGACGAGAACGGAGAAGCACTTGAGGGTGCTGTTATTGGTATCTTCAAAGCTGAAGAAACAGAATTTACAAAGGATACGGCACTTATGACGACTACCTCTGCAAAAGACGGTAGTTTTTCTTTTGCAAAAGTTCCTTATGGCAAATGGATTGTAAGAGAAATCGAGCAGCCAAAGGGATTTGTTCTTGATGAAAAGTGTATGAGGTCAATATCAGCAAAGCCGAGCAGGTGGTTGAAATTGAGATTGTCAATGAGTATGTTCACGGCAATATCAGACTCACGAAGGTGGACGCTGAATATCCAGATAACAAACTTACGGGTGCAACCTTTGAGGTATATAAGGACACCAATGAGAACGGAAAGATTGATGATGGCGATGAACTTATCGGAAATCTTGAAGAAACCGAAACCGGAATTTATGAGATGAAAGAGCTGCTTTACGGAAAATATATTGTCCGTGAAACAAAAGCACCAGAGGGCTTCCTGCTTGATAAGGGAGAATACTCTGTTTTCATTGAGAAAGACGAAACAACTTATTCCGTTGAGAATAAGGCTGGTGTTGGATTTATCAATGAAGCTATGCGTGGAACACTGAAAATCGTCAAGACATCTTCAGATGGTAAGGTTAAAGGTTTTGCGTTCAGAGTAACCGGAGCAAACGGTTATGATATGACATATGAAACAGATAAGAACGGCGAAATCGTGATTGAGGGACTTCGTATTGGCGAATATACCGTATCAGAAGTGGCAAACAATGCGTCTGCCGCATATATCACACCTGCCGACCAGAATGTTACTATTAAACTTGATGAAACAGCCGTTGTAAAAATGCACAATGAGTTAAGAGATACTCCGAAAACAGGAGATGATACCAATATGAAACTTTGGTATGTCCTTGCCGGACTTTCTGCTGTCGGTATCGCTGTAACTTCTGTTGTTGCACACAAAAAGAAGAAAAAGGAGAGTAACGAGTAATGGAAGCAAAGACAATTATCGCTATCGCATTAGTCGCCGTTATTGTCGGCGGCTTTATCTTTCTTCAGGTTAAAAACCGTAAGAAGTAAGTAACAAGCGAATATTAACCAGTCGGGGCAGAGCGTAAAAACTCTGTCCCTTTAATTTGTTGGAGGAACATTATGAAACAACAGAAAACGGTGGAGAGCCGAGTGCTTGAAATCTTAAAGGAATGCCCGATGTCGAGGTATGATGATATGCTTCTCATTCTGCATTATTACAACCGATACGGATATATACCTGCCGGAAATCTTCCGCTTGAGGATATTGTATTTAATTACCGAGCATACGGACTTCCTTGTTTTGAAACCATACGCAGGGCAAGGCAGAGAGTACAGTCCCTTTTTCCTGAGTATTCACGTAATCCGCAGAAAGAAGAACAGAGCTGCAGTATTTCTATTGTAATCAACATTAACTAAGGAGGTATTTTCGTGAAAGACAAAGCAACTTTTCAGAATAAGGTCAAGGTGCTGAATAAACTCTTTGACTCCGGTTGTGATACGGAGAAAAAGTTGCAGCAGCTTGATATGGAAGCAATCCTGAAAATCCCAAATATCACGATTCCTGATATGGGTGTGATTATGGAGCTTCAGAAGAATACAAAGTCCGGTAAACTCTTTTCGTATTTGGGCGGCGGTTCTGATGAAGCAACAAAAATGAGAGGTAAGGAAAATGAAGCAACAGGAGAATAGAGCAGAGCCGCAGGAAAAGCAAATTCGATTTATAGACAGTCATTACAACTTAAAATTCTATATTCCCGATGGAGGGAAAATCAGGATTACTTTTCGTGATGGACACACAGCAGACAGAGTGTGTAAGTATATTGATGACTACCATTTGTACGTCGGGAATTGCTGCTATCATATATGCGAGTTTGCTGAAAAAATGGAGCTTAATGGAAGCAAAGTTGAACCTATCAATCAATCCGAACCGACAAAAAACAAGACCAGAAACAAAGAAAAACAGCGATAAGGAGGTGCAAGAGTAATGGCACGAAAATATGACCTTATTTCTGAGCTTTACAACCGCACCTGCAAAACGGTTGTGTCAAATCCTCAGAACTGGCAGGCATTCTTAGCTTCGGCTTGCCGAAATTATAAGTTACGCTATGACGAACAGCTTCTTGTATATGCACAGCGACCCGATGCAACAGCGGTTCTTGAGATAGAACAGTGGAACAAAATTTTTGGCAGATGGGTCAACCGAGGTGCTAGAGGTATTGCTGTTTTTGCTGATGAGAACCGTTCACGGCAAAGACTGACACATTACTTTGATATTTCAGATACTCACGAAAGCAGATATTCAAGAACAGTCCCGATTTGGGATATGCGTCAGGAATACGAAGCTGATGTGATTGAGACATTGGAAAGCACTTTCGGAGAGATTGAGAATAAGAGCAGTCTTGCCGAAGCAATTATGGGAGCAGCAAGAAATGCGGCAGAGGATAATATCCCTGATTATCTGCAAGACCTTTACTATGCAACCGAGGGCAGTTCCTTTGAGGAAGTGGAAGAGGATATTGTGGCTTTCATTTATAAAAATGTCGTGACAAATAGTGTGGCATATATGATGATGTCAAGGCTTGGCATTGATACGGACGGTTATTTTGAACTTGATGATTTCAGAGATGTTACCAATTTCAATACGCAGGAAACACTCAATGCACTTGGATTTGCTACCAGTGATATTGCAGAAATGGGATTGACGGAAATATCTAAAACAATTACCGCACTCAACCGTCAAAATCGCATAATTGTCGGTCAGGACAGAAATGAATACAATAAGGTTGAAAATAACGACGAAAGGAGTGTGGACAATGAACGAACTGACCTACACGATGGTGGGCGATTACAGCCTTCCGAACCTGAAACTTCCACAGCAGCCGGAAGTGACGTTGGGCAGATACGCTCAGATGAGGAGAGAGTTTCTGAAGGAACATCACAGAGTCCTTTACTACAATCTCCTGACGAGGGGCGAACTGACACAGCACTTGGCGGAAGTGGAACAGAGAGCCAGCAAGATGGAGGAAACAATCCTGAGCCAGATGGCACAGAAAGAGGGAGTGACCGAACAGATGAAAGCAGAGGATATGATGAAATGGGTTCGTCTGATGAACTCTCTTCGCAGCTCGGCACAGGAAATCGTGAAAGCGGAAGTGATATTCGCTTAGAGTATTACGACAGAACGCACGAGGATAAAAGCCTTCCGTTCTTTGGACGTGATGAGGTAATCAATGAAATTCTCAGAACGACACCACATTTGTCAGCAAGTCTGGAAGAAATCAAAGATTATTATGAACGTAATCCTGATAACAAAGACCGCACAGAGTATATAAGGAGTATTTTCAATAATGATTATACCGAACTTACTTTAGAGGATGGCAGGACAGTAGGGTACAAGACCTTTGAAAACGTTCTGCATTTGTGGGAGGGCAAATACGACAGCAGAACCGCACAGAGCTTTTATGATTGGGCTGTTATTGCTCGACATTTTGAAGCTATGCGATTATTGGGAGAATTAAGTGACAGCATAAAACCATTACCGTCAATGGACGGTCAGATGACATTCATATTAGACGGTCGGGCAGAGGAAAAGAAAACCTCTGCCTTTACTTTTCTCAGGAGATTATCGACGCTGTTCTTGCGAATGGAAGCGGATTTTCTGAGGGTAAAATGCGTATCTATGAGCAGTTTGAAAAAAGCCTTTCAGCAAAAGAAAACGCAGACTTCTTAAAAAATGAGTACGGTTGGGGCGGCTCTTATCCAGTAATAATCGGAGCAGGAATTGATGAGAGCACGATGGAAAGGTATTAGATTACGAAAGGTATCGGTAAAGAAAATCCACATATCACGCTTTCGTGGTCGCAGGTGGAGAAACGTATCGGGGAACTTATCCGAATGGACAGATACTTAAATCCAAAGGAAAAAGAACGTTATCCTCAGTGGCTTGAAAGTCAAGAGGAACGCAGAGCCAAAATCGAGGAAACGAAAAGAAATCGTGAGATACTCTCTAATGCACCACCGGAGCAGGAGGTCGAACCAACCGAAAAGAACCTGAAGAAGCAGAACAGCTACAAGATGTGCAGTATGAATATCATCTTGGCGATAAGGTGTATATCGGTGCTTCTGAGTACGAAATCTTATCTGTTGATGATGAGAGAGTAATGCTCTATGACTATGATGTGCCACTGTTCAATAAGGAATTTTCACGCACAGAGTTTGACAGAAAAGTGCGAGAGAATCCGATGAATGAGCATTTGATTGTAAAGGAAGAACCTGCCGAAGAAAGAAATGAAAAAGAGTCTGAGCCGTTAGTTCCCGCTTGGGAGCAGAAGAAAAAAGTCAAAGGCTTTGACTTGCACCCTGATGTGCCTATGGCAGACCGTCACACCTTTAATCTTAGAGAAAATGAGGTTGAAACGGTTGGTAAAAAGGAACGCTTCCGCAGAAATATTATGGCGATACAGCTTCTTAAAAAATGTCAGGAAGAAAAACGGATTTGCCACTCCTGAAGAACAGATTATCTTATCAAAGTATGTCGGTTGGGGTGGACTTTCAGAAGCCTTTGATGAAAATAATTCAGCGTGGGCAACTGAATATCTGGAACTTTCTTCGGTATTAACATCGGAGGAATATGCTTCGGCAAGAGAAAGCACATTGACTGCGTTCTACACGCCGCCCGAAGTTATTACAGCCATTTATAAGGCAATGGAGCAAATGGGCTTTAAGGAGGGCAATTTGTTAGAGCCGTCCTGCGGTATTGGTAATTTCATCGGTATGCTGCCTGACTCAATGCAGGACAGTAAGATTTACGGTGTGGAACTTGATACGATTTCCGCAGGCATTGCACAGCAGCTTTACCAGAAAACAACCATTGCGGCACAGGGATTTGAAGAAACCAATTTACCGGACAGCTTCTTTGATGGCGTTGTCGGAAATGTGCCTTTTGGAGATTTTAAGGTATCGGATAAAAGGTATGACAAGCATAAGTTCCTGATACACGATTACTTTTTTGCAAAGTCCCTCGATAAGTTAAGACCCGGCGGTGTGATGGCTCTTGTAACGAGCAAAGGCACAATGGATAAGGAAACTTTAGCAGTACGAAAATATATTGCACAGAGAGCAGAGCTTCTTGGAGCAATCCGATTGCCGAATAATACTTTCAAGGGTAACGCAGGAACGGAAGTTGTTTCAGATATTCTTATCCTGCAAAAGCGTGACAGACTGATAGATATTGAGCCGGATTGGGTTCATCTTGATACCGATGAGAACGGAATTAAGATGAACTCTTATTTTGTGCAGCACCCCGAAATGATACTTGGAGAAATGAAAATGGTATCAGGGCGTTTCGGTATGGAAGCAACTTGTGTGCCGTATGAAAATTCAGACCTTGCAGCACAGCTTGATGAAGCGGTAGCAAACATTCACGGGGAAATCACGGAATATGAAGCCGAGGAAGAACTGGAGGAGGAAGATAATTCTATTCCGGCAGACCCGACAGTGAGAAACTTTTCCTATACGGTGGTGGACGATAAAATCTACTATCGTGAAAATTCCCGTATGACTCCGGTGGAGGTATCGGCAACCGCAGAGAACCGAATTAAGGGTATGATTGCCATTAGAAATTCCGTCAGAACGCTGATTGAATTGCAGACAGAAGATTACCCTGACAGCGAAATAAAAGCAGAGCAGGAGAGATTAAACAGACTTTATGATACCTTTTCAGGTAAGTACGGACTCATTAACAGCCGTGCAAATACTTCTGCTTTCTCACAGGACAGTTCGTTCTCTTTGCTTTCTGCATTGGAAATTATCGGAGAGGACGGAGAACTGGAGCGTAAGGCAGATATGTTTTCCAAGAGAACAATTAAGCCGCATACTCCGGTTACTTCTGTTGATACTGCAAGCGAAGCGTTGGCGGTATCTCTTGGAGAAAAAGCCACGATTGATATGGACTATATGATGGAGCTTTCCGGTAAATCGGAGAATGAAATCTTTGAGGATTTGAAGGGTGTTATCTTCCTGAATCCGCTTTATGAGTATGGAAATTCTTAGAACCGAAGTATCTGATGGCTGATGAATACCTTTCGGGTAATGTCAGGGAGAAGCTGAGAATTGCAAAGAACTCGGCAGAACTCTATCCGGAAGATTATAAGGTCAATGTGGAAGCACTTCAAAAGGTGCAGCCGAAAGACCTGACCGCAAGTGAAATTTCCGTGCGACTTGGAGCAACTTGGCTGCCGCCGGACGATGTGCAGGAATTTATTTTTCATTTGCTTGAAACACCACGTTATGCACAATGGAATATCAAAGTTCACTTCTCTCCATTTACGAGTGAGTGGAATATTGAGGGTAAATCTTACGACAAAGGAAATGTAAGGGCATATAACACTTACGGTACTTCCCGCATCAATGCTTATAAGATTATCGAGGAAACGCTGAACTTAAAAGATGTGCGTATCTTTGATTATATCGAAGATGATGAGGGCAGGAAAAAGGCTATCCTGAATAAAAAGGAAACAGCGATTGCTCAGTCGAAGCAGGAAATGATTAAGCAGGAATTTCAGGACTGGATATGGTCTGACCCTGAACGAAGGGAAAGGCTTTGCAAGTTCTACAATGAGAAGTTCAACAGCGTCAGACCCCGTGAGTATGATGGAAGCCATATTATTTTCAATGGTATGAACCCTGAAATCGAACTCAGGGAACATCAGAAAAATGCTGTGGCAAGAATCCTTCTCGGAGGAAATACGCTTCTTGCACACGCAGTCGGAGCAGGAAAAACTTTTGAAATGGTAGCGGCAGCACAGGAGTCGAAAAGGCTTGGGCTTTGTAACAAGTCATTGTTTGTTGTACCCAATCACTTGACGGAACAATGGGCGGCTGAGTATTTGCAACTCTATCCGGCGGCAAATATCCTTGTTGCAACAAAGAAAGATTTTGAAACCAAGAACCGTAAAAAAGTTCTGCGGCAGGATTGCAACCGGAGATTATGACGCCGTTATTATCGGGCATTCACAGTTTGAAAAAATCCCGATGTCCATTGAAAGGCAGAGGGCAATCTTAGAACAGCAGCTTGAGGAGATAACGGGAGGAATTGCAGAACTCAAGCGAAACCGAGGGGAAAACTTCTCCATAAAGCAGCTTGAAAAGTCAAAGAAATCTATCAAGCAGAAACTTGATAAATTCAATGACCAGACGAAAAAAGATGATGTTGTAACCTTTGAGGAACTTGGTGTAGACAGGCTTTTTGTTGATGAAAGCCATTATTACAAGAACCTTTATCTTTATACAAAAATGCGTAATGTGGGCGGTATCGCACAGACGGAAGCACAGAAATCTTCCGACCTCTTTATGAAGTGTCGATACCTTGACGAGATTACCGGAGGGCGAGGAACCGTATTTGCAACGGGTACACCTATCTCAAACAGCATGGTGGAACTCTACACGATACAGCGATATTTGCAGTACAACACGCTTGTGAAAAATGGGTTGCAGCACTTTGATGCCTGGGCTTCCACTTTCGGAGAAACCATTACGGCAGTGGAACTTACACCGGAAGGAACGGGATACAGAGCAAAGACAAGGTTCGCAAAATTCTATAACTTGCCTGAACTAATGGCGATGTTCAAGGAGATAGCGGACATTAAAACAGCGGATATGTTAAACCTGCCAGTACCGGAAGCAAAGTACCATAACATTGCAGTAAAACCGTCGGAAATGCAGAAGGAGATGGTTGCTTCCCTTGCAGAGAGAGCCGAGCAGGTGCGTGGCGGTGGTGTGGATTCAAGCGTAGATAATATGCTGAAAATCACGAATGATGGAAGAAAACTGGCTCTTGACCAGCGTATGCTAAACGATATGCTGCCTGATTTTGAGGGCAGTAAAATCAATGCCTGCGTTGATAACATCTATCGGATATGGGAAGAAAATACCGACAAGAAATCGGCACAGCTTGTGTTCTGCGACTTGTCTACTCCGAAGAATGACGGAACATTTTCCGTCTATAACGACATCAGGAAGAAGCTGATTGAGAGAGGTATTCCGGAAAGTGAAGTGAAGTTCATACACGAAGCCGACACGGATATGAAGAAAAAGGAACTGTTCCAAAAGACCCGTAAGGGAGAGGTCAGAGTGCTTCTTGGTTCTACTCAGAAGATGGGAGCAGGAACGAATGTGCAGGATAAACTTATTGCACTTCACGACGTAGATTGTCCGTGGCGACCTTCAGATTTGGAGCAGCGTTCCGGTAGAATTGTCCGTCAAGGCAATGAAAATCCGCAGGTAGATATTTACCGTTATGTAACAGAGCAGACCTTTGACGCATACCTCTATCAGCTTGTGGAAGGTAAGCAGAAGTTTGCAAGTCAGATTATGACGAGCAAATCTCCGGTCAGGTCAGCAGAAGATATTGATGAAACCGCACTATCCTATGCAGAAATAAAAATGCTTGCAACAGGCAATCCATATATCAAAGAAAAGATGGACTTAGACATTCAGGTGCAGAAGCTGAAGATGTTAAAATCCAATTTCTTATCGGAGAAATATGGACTAGAGGATAAGGTCATCAAGTTCTACCCACAACAGATTGCTTACTTGAAATCCCGTGTAGAGGGACTTACAAAAGATGTTGAAACAGCAAAATTACACCCGAAACCGATAGACGAGCAGCCGCTTGGAATGACGGTATCGGGTGTTTCTTATTCCGAAAAAGCCGAAGCAGGTCAGGCAATCATCAATGCCTGCAAGTCAATGAACAGTCCCGATGCGATACCACTTGGCGAGTACCGTGGCTTTCAAATGGAACTGTATTTTGATACGGTTCAGCGTAATTATGTTGTGAAATTAAAAGGCGAAACAAGCAGAGATGTACCGCTTGGCGATGATTCTCACGGTAATATCGTGAGAATAGATAACGGCATTGAACGCTTTGAAGAAACACTTGCTGATACAAAAAACAGCCTTGAAAATACGGAAAAGCAGTTTGAAACAGCGAAGCAGGAAATCGAAAAGCCGTTTGCCAAAGAGGAAGAATTGAAGGCAAAAACTGCTCGACTTGATGAGCTGAATATCCTGCTCAATATGGATAAAAAGGAAAATGAGATTGTCGGCGGAGAGCCTGATGAGGGCGAAGCAGTCGGCGGCAGAAAGGAGAAATCGTATGAGAGATAAACAGGAAGGCGGTGGTCGATATGCCATTATCGCACCTGAGTTAATCATTCAGGCGAAACAGATGGACTTATTAACCTACCTGAGAAATTATGAACCGTATGAACTGGTTAAGTTTTCAGGTAACACCTATTGCACCAGAAACCACGATAGTTTGAAGATTTCAAACGGGAAATGGATATGGTGGTCGAGAGGTATCGGTGGCAGGAGTGCTTTGGATTATCTGATTAAGGTCAAAGGTTACAGCTTCCTTGAAGCGGTGGAAACCATTATCGGACACACAGCGATTCAGGCTCCGGTCTATGAAAAGCCACAGCCAAAAGAGGAAAATAAACCGCTTCTTCTCCCTGAAAAATGTGCTTCCAACAGAGTGATTACAGAGTATCTTTTCGGGAGAGGAATAGATTTTGAAATCATCAATTACTGTATCTCTAATGACCTTATCTTTGAGAGCCTGCCGTATCACAATGTTGTGTTTGTAGGCTATGACGAGAAGAAAGAGCCGAAATATGCAGCCTACCGTTCCACGAATAAGCGTAGGATTATGGGCGATTGCAGTGGCAGTAAAAAAGATTATTCTTTTCGGCTTGGTAAGGAAACTTGGAGGAAGTACACCTCTTTGAGTGTGCCATAGACCTGTTATCCTATGCCACGCTTGCGAAGCTGAATGGGCAGGATTGGAAAGAAATGAGCTTTGTTTCGCTGTCCGGGGTGTATTCTCCGGCAAAGAAAATTGAGGACAGTAAAGTGCCGA
>OKWC01000027.1_pt1 | contig 23235 bp, 15 predicted proteins | sample 1606971 | NCBI WGS metagenome assembly OKWC01 (sample SAMN04414076, study PRJEB24778) | human gut metagenome | material: faecal | host: Homo sapiens
GTCTTGCCAGTACCGCAAAGAAAAACAACACAGAAAGACAGAACGAAGTAGAACTGGTAGCAGAAAAACAGCTGGCCTTCCCTTTAGACGAACAGACCTATTACTTAAGCATATCCATATATCAATTTGAAGAAAACGGGAAGGAATACCTTCACTTTGAGAATACACGAAAATCATTATATGACATTGTCATTTTTGATATCGAAAACAAACAGATAGCCAAACGGATACCTCTTCACAAGACAGGTCCCAACGGATTGCCGGCAGTATATGGAAGCAGGCCTTCCCCCGACTCTAAATACATATTGATCGCACAAAATGATATCAGTCGGCTCAGCTCCATAAACGACAAGGGAGAAGTGATACGAAACTATGATTTCCAAACTCCTGAAGGCAAATTCGCTCCGTTACATTTTGGCAGCTATTACAACACGCCTGCTTTTGTCAAAGACTCATGCCTGTTCATGGAAATGAGTGCCCACAAGCCCAACATGAAGAAAAAAGACTGGTCCGAGACACATATGTTCGCCTCACTGGATTTGAGAACAGGAGAAATTAAATGGATTCCTATTTTCTATCCACCCATCTTTAAAGAGGAATATGACAATATCGCAGGAGGATACGGTTTTAGTTATGATTACAACTACAAAGAAAACCGTTTAGTCTGCGGATTTTTCGGATATGACAGCCTGATGGTTACAGATGACTTGAAACATATCCGATGGTATAACGCCAAAAGCAGATATCTGAAAAGCATGAAGCCCAAACTGGGTAATTCTATGGAAGGCATTAATGCTATTATAAAACTCAATGAAAATCCTAGATATTGGCATATCATGTATGACAAATACCGCAATGTGTACTACCGTTTTGCCGAAATGCCTTACAAACTGGCTCCCAACGAAAGCCCCTATGAAACGCCCAAAGGAAAGGAGTTCTCCGTCATTGTACTGAACGCGGATTTTGAAATCATCGGAGAAACAAAATTCCCCGGAAAGAAATATTTCTATAAAATGAGTTTTGTGGGAAGGGAAGGACTGTATATATCCGAGAACAATCTGGAAAATCCGCAATTCGACGAGAACAAGTTGGTGTTTACCTGCTTTAAAATTAAAAATGCATCTCCAAATAAATAATTAACGCCAGAATGCCCGCATCCGAAAATATACTATCTTTGTCACCCATTAGTAACCACATAAGTTCAGGTACGAAAACATTCATCCCAAACGTATCTGAATAGTTTGACTGAAAAACAAGATGAGTACAAACACAACATCGGTTTGGCGGAAGAAACTAAAGGAACTGGAGATTGTCGTCGTTATTCCCACCTACAACAACGGGAAGACACTGGCGGCAGTCATTGAGGAGGTATGCAGGTATGCAGACGATATCATTGTCGTCAATGACGGCTCTACGGATGATACGGCCAACATTCTGGAACAATATCCGGCTATCCGCACCATTACCCATCCTGTCAATAAAGGAAAAGGAACCGCTTTAAAGCACGGTCTTTCCCAAGCAAAAAAGAAGGTTTCCGCTATGTCATCACCATCGATTCGGACGGACAGCATTTCGCTTCCGATATTCCCTGTTTTATCGAAGCCATTGAAAAAGAGCCCGACACGCTGCTGGTAGGCGCCCGAAACTTAGCCTCCGACAATATGCCGGGCAAGAATACCTTTGCCAATAAATTCTCTAATTTCTGGTTCAGACTGGAAACCGGGCTGAAACTGGAAGATACACAATCGGGATACCGCCTTTACCCTCTGCGCAAAATGAATGTGCAAAGCTGCTGGTACACCGCCAAATACGAATTTGAGTTGGAAGCCATCGTCTTTGCCGCATGGGGAGATGTAGCGGTGAAGAACATTCCCATCCACGTGTATTATCCCCCGCAAGCAGAACGGGTATCCCATTTCCGGCCGTTCCGGGATTTTACCCGTATCAGTGTGCTGAACACGGTGCTGGTGCTGATTACCTGCCTTTGGATTGTTCCCCGTAACCTGCTCCGCAAACTGTCATGGAGCAACTGCAAGCGATTCTTCACCGACCATGTGCTGAATACACGGGAATCCAACCTGAAGATTGTACTCGCCATCATGCTGGGGATTTTTATGGGTATCGTTCCGTTATGGGGTTATCAGATGCTGATCACCCTCTTTCTTGCGCATCTGTTCAGACTGAATAAAGTGATTGCCCTTGTCGCCGCCAATATCAGTATTCCACCCATGATTCCCCTATTGCTGTACGGCAGTTACCGGACAGGCTGCATGGTACTGGGTAATCCTCCCGATTTGCATCTCGGAGACCTTTCTCTTGAAAATGTCAAATCAGTTTTAGAGCAATATTTAATAGGAAGCATTATCTTTGCAATGGCTTGCAGTCTGCTGTCTGGAGTAATCTCCACCGTGTTGCTGGCTATATGTAGGAGAAAAAACGGATATGACTAAATTCTTTGTTGGATTATATAACTATTTTGAAAGGCATAAAGTCTTGTTTTACCTGTCCCTCAGCGTATGCATCCTCTTTATGGCCCTTTTTGCCGCCCAAGTCAGATTCGAGGAAAACGTAACCAGTTTCTTTCCGGATACCAAGGACTCCCAAAATGCCATCAACGTATTTGAAAATCTGAAGATAAAGGATAAAATTATGATCATGCTGTCCGGCAAGGACGGTGTGGCGGATGCGGATTCCCTGATTGAAGCTGCCGAAACCATTAAACAGGATTTACAGCAACAAGCGGAAGGAACCCTGATTAAAGAGATCTTCTCAAAAGCCGACGAAAACCTGATCAACAGTGTCGGAGATTTTGTTTACGACAACCTGCCCCTGTTCCTTTCCGACGAGGCCTACCAACGGCTGGACACCTTGCTTACCGCCGGAAACATTGCCGCCCTGATGCAGAAGAACTATTCCAACCTGATATCTCCGGCAGGATTCGCCTTGAAGAACTACATTATGCGGGACCCGTTGGGACTGGGCAGCCAGACGCTGAAACATCTGCAAGACTTCCAGTTGGAAGCTAATTACGAACTGATTAATGAACATATCTTCTCACGGGACGGTTCCACCCTGCTGATGTTCATCACCCCGGTATTCAACACCGGAAGCACGGGCAAAAATGACAAACTCATCCGGCTGATTGAAAATGAGCTGCAAAAAGCGGAAAAGGAACATCCCCAACTGGTTGCCGAATATTTCGGAGGTCCTTCCGTTGGAGTATACAATGCACGACAGATAAAGAAAGATACACTTGTTACTTCTTCCATCGCGCTGATTATCATTATTGCCTTCATATCTCTGGTATTCAAGCATAAGAAATCCATTCCGCTTATCATCACCCCGGTGCTGTTCGGAGCTTTATTCGCCTTATGCCTCATCTACTTTATCAAAGGCGGCATTTCAGCCATTGCCGTAGGTGCGGGCTCCGCCGTAATGGGCATTGCCTTGAGCTACTCCATACACATGCTGGCGCATCAGAATCATGTATCATCGGTACAACAATTAATCAGAGAAATCGCCTATCCGCTTACCGTAGGCAGTTTTACCACCATCGGCGCCTTTTTCGGCCTCATCTTTACCAGTTCCAACCTGCTACGGGATTTCGGTCTGTTCGCCTCGCTTGCCTTGATAGGAACCACGCTGTTTTGCCTGGTCTATCTGCCGCATTTCCTGAAAGGGCAGGCACATGTAAAACAAGGGGCAGTACTACGCTTTATTGAGAAACTGAACGCTTATCCATACGAAAAGAACAAAGGATTGGTAGGGGGCATCCTCGTGCTGACCCTAGTATGTCTTTACACCTCGCAGAACGTGCGTTTCAACGAGGATATGATGAGTCTGAACTATGAGCCTGCCCACTTGAAACAATCGGAAAACAAGCTGGCCGAACTCTTTGACAAGAAAGAAAAGACTGTTCTCTTTGTCAGTACAGGCAAAGATATGGGAGACGCTACCGGACAATACGCCGAAACGAACCGTCTGCTCTCCCAACTGAAAGAAGAGGGAAAAATAAAAGATTACGCCTCTGCCGGACAGTTTCTGATACCGGAAGAGGTGCAGGAAGCACGGTTGAAACAATGGCACAACTACTGGACTCCGGAAAAGAAAGCCCGGTTACGCGAAACCATCCGGACAGAGGCTGCCCGTTATCATTTTCGTGAACATGCATTCGAGCCGTTTTTCCAATGGCTCGACCGTCCGTTCCAGCCTTTGGACTACCAGAATGAAATCACTACCCGGCTTCTGAACGAATGGCAGACTTCCGCCGATTCCCTGACCATGCTGATTACTCAGGTACGGATGAACGAAACCGACAAGGAAGCGGTGTACCCCCTTTTCCAACCAAAAGAGAAGGTGGTTATCTTCGACCGCGGCTATTTCGCCAGCCAATGGGTATCAGCCGTCAATCAGGATTTCTATCTGATTCTTTATATCTCCTCTTTTCTGATTTTCTTTGCCTTATGGATCTCCTACGGACGCATAGAACTGACTCTGATGAGTTTCCTGCCGATGCTGGTCAGCTGGATTATCATTGTGGGGTTAATGGGCATGCTGGGTATTGAATTCAATATCATCAACATCATTCTGTCCACCTTTATTTTTGGAATCGGGGATGATTTCAGCATCTTCATTATGGACGGATTGCAGAATAAGTACCGCACAGGACGGCAGTTGCTGAACTCGCACAAAACAGCCATCTTCTTCTCCGCTTTCACCACCGTGATAGGTATGGGTACGTTGGTCTTCGCACGCCATCCGGCATTGCAGTCCATTTCCCTCATCTCCATTTTGGGAATGATTGCCGTCGTACTGGTAGCCTACACGCTGCAACCCATTCTTTTCCGGTTCTTCATCACAGCACCCGCTTCCAAAGGGTTGCCTCCTTATACATTGACAGGACTGGCAAGAACCGGCGGCCTGTTCCTGCTGTTCTTTATCGGATGCCTGTTCCTGCGCTTGCTGATAGCTGTCATGACCTTGCTTCCTATCCGCAAAGCCTATAAGAAACAAGTACTTTGCCAACTGATACATGTCACCTGCAAAAGCCTGATCCATATAGCCACATTTGTACATAAAGAAAGGATAAACCGGACAGGAGAAACGTTTAAAAAGCCTGCCATCCTGATAGCCAATCATCAGTCTTTCATCGATATACTGGTATTATTGGCACTGACTCCCAAACTGGTCATGGTTACCAATCACTGGGTATGGCACTCTCCTTTCTTCGGAGCCATTATCCGCTATGCCGATTTCTATTACGTAGGAGACGGTTACGAGCTTTACGTGGAACGGATGCGCCAAAAGGTGAAAGAAGGATATTCCATCGCCATTTTCCCCGAAGGAACACGTACCTACGACGGACGGATGAAGCGTTTCCATAAAGGAGCTTTCTATCTGTCGGAAAAACTGCAACTGGATATTATTCCGGTCATCCTTTACGGCAACTGCAAGATCATAGCCAAGGCACAGCCGTTCAATGTACGGAAAGGCATCATGCTGACAGAGATTCTACCGCGTATCCCAGCCAACGATGCTACGTACGGAACCACTTATCAGGAACGTACCAAAAACATCTCCGCGCGGATGAAAAAAGAATATGCCCGTATCTGTCGGGAACAAAGCACAACGGACAATCCCGTCTTCTACGAAAATCTGGTACAGAACTATATCTATAAAGGACCGGTAGAGGAATGGTACATACGCATCAAGGTGAAAATGGAAGATAACTACAGGTTATTCAACCAACTGGTTCCTGTCAAAGGACAGATTACAGATATCGGCTGCGGATTCGGACCGCTTTGCTATATGCTTTCCCAACTTTCCGAGGAACGGGAGATTACAGGGATTGATTATGATGAGGACAAGATAGCAGTAGCGCAACAGGGTTGGCTCCGCACTCCCCACCTGCAATTTGTATACGCCAATGCATTGGAATACCCTTTGCCGGAAAGTGACGCATTCATACTGAATGATATCCTGCATTATATGAACTATGAGCACCAGCGGACCTTATTGCTCAGATGCATGGAGCAGTTGCGCCCGGAAGGAAAGCTGATTGTGCGGGACGGCAATGCCGCCAACACCCGGAAACACCGCCTCACCCGTTTCACGGAACTGCTGTCTACCGGCATTTTCAGTTTCAACAAGACGACAGAACAACTTTGTTTCACATCCGAAGCGCAAATAAGGAGCATCGCGCAAGAAGGTGGGATGCAGCTGGAGATTTTACCTAATGACAGATATACCTCGAATACGATTTATATCTTCCAAAAAAACAAACCGGAACATGAGTAAGTACGATATCATCATCATAGGCAGCGGACTGGGCGGTCTGGAATGCGGAGCCATCTTGAGCAAAGAGGGCTACCACGTCTGTGTGCTGGAGAAGAATGAACTGTTTGGCGGCTGCTTCCAGACTTATCAACGCGGCGGGCACCGGATGGATACCGGCATTCACTATATCGGCAGTCTGGATGAAGGACAAATCATGAATCAGTATTTCCGTTATTTCGGTATCATGGACAAGTTATCCATCAAACGGATGGATGAAGAAGTGTTCGACCGGATTTATTATAAAGACGCTATCTATGATTACGCCATGGGGCATGAACGGTTCATGGAAACCCTGTGCCACTCATTCCCCCATGAACGGGAGAACTTAAAACGGTATGTGGCAGCTATCCGATCGGTGGGAAACCTGATCAGCACAGACCATCTGAAAAAAGGCCGCCTGTCCCAAGAAGGCATGGATTTCTTTGCCACCTCAGCAGCCGGGATGATAGCATCCGTTACCACGAACAGGGATTTACAGAATGTACTTGCCGCAACCTCCCTGCTCTATGGCGGGATCAAAAATAAATCTACCTTCTATGAACACGCCATGATTAACAACTCTTATCTGGAGAGCGCCTATCGTTTCACGGAAGGAAGTATGCAAGTCAGTCTGGAATTAATCCATATCATACGTGCCAACGGCGGTACGGTGCTGAACCGGAAAGAAGTGACCCGTATCCTTGTCAAGGATGAAGCCATACAAGGAGTGGAAGTGAACCATGAAGAGATACTGGAAAGTACTTACGTCATATCCAACCTGCATCCGCAACTCACCTTATCCCTGCTGGATAAGAACCATTCCATCAAACCGGCTTTTGTGTCTCGCATCAAGTCACTGGAAAACAGTTACGGGATATTCACGCTGAATCTGATGATGAAAAAAAGACTGTTGCCCCTATCAGAACCATAATATATACCTGCACGGCAATGAGGATGTATGGTATGACAAAGAGATGCACAAAGGGAATACCCCCAGTTGCATGATCTCCATGCAAGTACCCCGCGGCAACAGCAAATTCACAGAGGTGGTTTCCATACTGACCCCCATGTATATGGATGAGGTCAGCAAATGGACGGATACGACCCCCGAACACCGTGGCGAGGCATACCGCCAGTCAAAGAAGAAAAGACGGAACAGATCTTGCAGCTCCTGAGGCGGTTCGGATTTCACTGGAATCATTGCATTGAAAAGATCCATACCACGACTCCGCTGAGCTATCGGGACTATACCGGAACCATAGACGGTTCGGCATACGGCATTGTCAAAAACTACCAGTATCCGCAAATCAGTTTTGTGTCTACACGCACCAAACTGAAGAATCTGTTCCTCACAGGGCAGAATCTGAATGTACACGGCGCTTTGGGCGTGACGCTGACAGCCATGCTCACTTGTTCGGAATTTGTAGGTCAGGAATATTTAGCAAAGAAAGTAGGCAATGCATAAGATTCTGAAGAAAACCATAAAGTACGGGGCAGCTGTCCTGTTGACGCTGATAGCGGTGATCCTGACAGGAATCGGCTATCTCTATTTATCTGCCGATATGATGACTCCGCAATTTGCGTCTACCCCTGAAACGGATCGTGTGATACGGAAAGACAGTCTCCGGCAGTATGGCGGAAACTACCTGCGGCACAGTGAGAGCGGACTTTGGGAACTGAAAGTCAGCGGACCTGCCTACGAAAGAGGCAAAGCCATCGGCCAACTGACTTCCGACTTACTTTATTTTCAGGAAAAAGTATTTGTGGACCAGATAAAAGAGATAGTCCCTTCTGAAAGTTATCTTAAATTCCTCCGTTTCTTCATTGTCCTTTTCAACCGGAATCTGGGGAAGAATGTGCCGGAAGAGTATCGGGACGAAATTTATGGCATCTCCCTCTCCTGCACCCATGAGTATGATTTCATCGGCACCCCCTACGAGCGTCAGTTGAATTACCACTCTGCCCACGACTTGGGACATGCCATGCAGGACTATATGCTGGTAGGATGCAGTTCATTTGCCTGCTGGGGTGAGAACAGTGCCGATTCTTCCCTTATCATCGGCCGTAATTTCGATTTCTACATGGGTGACGCCTTTGCACGCAACAAGCTCGTTTCGTTTTACCAACCCGAAAACGGATATCGCTTCGCATCCGTGGGATGGGCCGGAATGACCGGTGTCCTTTCCGGCATGAATGAAACGGGGCTGACTGTCACCATCAATGCCGCCAAATCGGATCTGCCTGCCGCATCCGCCACCCCTATTTCCATTCTGACCAGGGAAATATTGCAATATGCTTCTACCATTGAGGAAGCATACGCTATCGCCCGGAAACGGAAAACATTTGTCTCGGAGTCCATACTGGTGGGTTCGGCCAAGGACGGCAGAGCCGCAATTATCGAGAAATCGCCGGAGAAAATAGCCTTATTCACAGGAAACGGGCAGCAGATCATCTGTACCAACCACTACCAGTCGGAAACCTTCGGCCATGACAAACGGAACCTGGAAAACATAGAAACTTCGGACAGCCCCTACCGCTTTGCCCGCTTGCAGGAACTGCTGAAAGAAAACGCACCGATAGATGCCCCCAAAGCCGCCTCTATCCTACGCAACCGGAAAGGAGTGGGAGAAGCGGAACTGGGCCTTGCCAATGAAATGGCCATCAACCAGTTCATCGCCCATCACTCCGTCATTTCCAACCCGAGAAAAAACGGATGTGGGTATCCACCGCTCCCTGGCAATGCGGCAAGTACGTGGCATACGACCTGAACAGGATTTTCAGCGACTCCATCGATTTCAACCATGAAATCTATACCGAAAACCTGACAGTGCCTGCGGACTCCTTCCTGCAACAACAGGAATACCAACAGCTGATGACTTACAAAAGACTGGCTCCTGTACTACGGAAGCAGATTAAAAAGAAAGAACGGCTGGACGAACAGACCCTGCATGCCTTCCAACATGCCAACCCTCATTTCTTTTATGTGTACGAGTTGCTGGGAGATTACTATCATGCCACAGGACAGCAGGACAAAGCCCTGCGCAATTGGAAGAAAGCACTCTTGCTTCCTATCCCCAAGCGAAGTGAATCAGAACGTATAGAACATAAAATAAACAACTAAAATGAATAAGAATCCGGAAATACAATTCCGCTCCCCTGAAGAAATCAAAGCCTATCAGGAAAGCCGGCTGGCTGAGGAACTGCTTTATTTGCAGAATCATTCACGATTCTACCAACGTCTGTTCCAAGCACATCACATCGATATACAACAGATAAAAACCATAGAAGACTTGCAACAAATACCTGTCACGACCAAGACAGACCTGCAACTTCATAATGAAGATTTTATTTGCGTGAGCCGCGATGAAATTATTGACTATGTCACCACTTCGGGAACCTTGGGCGACCCCGTCACTTTCGTATTGACTTCCGAGGACCTTGACCGGCTGGCCTACAACGAATATCTGTCATTCACCACCACCGGATGCAGCAGACAAGACGTACTGCAACTGATGACCACTATCGACAGACGTTTCATGGCGGGTCTAGCCTACTATATGGGAGCCCGTGAGCTGGGCATGGGGGTAGCCCGTGTGGGAAACGGCATTCCCGAACTGCAATGGGACACTATCCGGCGCATCCATCCCACTTGCGGCATGGTAGTCCCTTCCTTTCTGATCAAACTGATTGAATTTGCCGAAAAGAACCATATTGATTACCATCACTGCTCCATGCAGAAATGTGTATGCATAGGCGAAGCACTCCGCAATCCCGATTTCACCCTGAACACACTGGGTAAACGGATACACGAGAAATGGGATTCCCTGCAACTTTACTCCACCTACGCATCTACCGAAATGCAATCCTCGTTTACCGAATGTAATGAATTTCACGGTGGCCACCTCCAGCCGGAACTGATTATCGTAGAGTTTCTGGATGATAACAACCAACCTGTAAAAGAAGGGGAAGCAGGCGAAGTGACCATTACGACTTTGGGAGTAAGAGGAATGCCGCTGCTCCGCTTCAAGACCGGAGATATCTGTTACCATTATACCGAACCTTGTGCCTGCGGACGTAACACCATCCGTCTCAGCTCCATACTGGGCCGTAAAGGACAAATGATAAAATATAAAGGTACGACCCTTTACCCACCCGCTTTATTCGATATTCTGGATAACATCCCCCATATCAAGAATTACATTGTAGAGGTTTATACCAATGAACTGGGAACGGATGAAATACTGATCCGCATCGGAAGTGAAAACCGCAGCGAAGCCTTCGCTAAAGAAATCAAAGACCTGTTCCGTTCCAAAGTACGGGTGGCTCCGAGTATCAATTTTGAATCGGCAGAGTATATCGCGAAAATACAAATGCCGCCCATGAGTCGAAAAATAGTTAAATTTATTGATTTGAGATAATATTTTTCTACCTTTGGCAGCAACAAAACAACACTTAAAAAAGAACTAATATGAAACAGTTACTCGTTTTATTATTCCTTGTAAGCAGCATGGCTTGCTTCGGGCAAAACAAAGACGCATTGAAAGACATCTCTTCTGTGACATTTTATGGCATAGACTTTACCCGTGCCAAAGTGTACGGAGCGAAAGAAGGCCCCATGCAGTTCAAATATACTTTTGATGACATCAACAAGCTTTTCATCACTGAACCGAAGAAGTATGATATTGGCAAAAGACTGGGTGTCAATGTAGAAGTAACCTCATTGGAGGCAGTAAACGATGCCAACAAGACCATCAATCCCGATGAGATCATGACGACCAACAGCGGATACACTCTGGATGAAAAACAGATAGAAGAAGTCATCAAGACACTTCCCATCCTCTCTCAAGAAGAAAAAACAGGATTGATTATGATTGCCATGCTTTTAAACAAGGCTGATGCAAGAGCGACCTATCAAATTGTATTCTTCAACACGAAAACCCGTGAGATTCTGTATAGTGCACCGACTAACGGCAAAGCACGCGGTTTCGGACTACGCAATTATTGGGCAGGTTCCGTACACAGCGCCATGAAGAAACTAGACTAACATATAATCCCGGTTCACTGTAGGGGTGAAATGCTCCCACCCGATACCACAAAATCAATGTATCCGGATGAACTCAATTCACCCCTACAGCTATAAACCTTTATTAATCAAACCCTCTACGGTACCAGAATACTACCAGCCATTTCCTGATAAGGATAAGTAAACCAAAAGCAAGAGCCTTCTCCTTCTTCTGACTCCACACCGATAGTTCCACCCATCTGTTCCACCAGACTCTTACAAATAGACAAGCCAAGTCCCGTACCATGAACAAAACTGTTCAGTTTCACAAAACGGTCAAATACTGTTTTTATCTTATTCTTCGGGATTCCCATTCCTGTATCACGAACATAAAACCGCAGATACCCATCTGTCTGCCTATAATATCCTAACGTTATGCTGCCCGAAAAAGTGAACTTCAAAGCGTTATTAATGAAATTGGAAATGACTTGATTCAAACGATTCTTGTCTGCCCATACATGACATCCGGGCAAGCATTCTTCAAACACCAGCTCCACACCGGCCGGCACTTTCATGCGTAAAGAACGGATAATCTCACTGCAAAGCAAATTGACATCCGTATCACTCTTGACAAATTCAAAAGCTCCCGACTCCATCTTCGATAAATCAAGAATATCTGAAATAAGCTGAAGAAGCAACTCCGTATTCTCCTGTACAATAGCCATGTACTGCTTGCGGTCCTTCATATCTTCCGTTTCCGTTAAAAGGCTGGAAAACCCCACTATAGCATTCAGCGGAGTGCGGATCTCATGACTCATATTAGCCAGAAAAGCGGATTTCAAACGATCCAGCTCTTCCGCTTTATCTCTTGCCGCTATCAACTTCCGCTCCGTTTCTTTCAGTTCAGTTATGTCATAATTGACACAAACCATATCAATAATCCCGTCTTCCGGACGAAAATCGCGTACCATTACATTGACTCTTGTCCATGTATACGTGCCATCTTCACGTAATATACGCACATCACGCCTCAGATGGCTGGCTTCCCGTATCAATACCTGATCAAAGAAGCGAAGCATCATCCTGCGATCATCCGGATGAAAATGAGAATGCACTTTGATAATCTCATTCAATGGAGTTCCTTCTTTCTCACCTACATTCCGATACCAGCTATTCACAGCATAGCCATCACATTTCAAGGCATTAAAATGGGCATATCCTACTTTGGCATAGTTACCAATCAATGTGAAAAACTCCTCAAAGTCCTGTATTTTGCTATATGCATTTGTTGTTTCCGTATTATCAATATTGATCAACAATATATTTATCAGATTGCCCAAAGCATCATAAAGTGGAGCGAATTTCGAGATCAAACTGATAGTACCGGTGCGAGAAGTAGAATAATAGCCGTCCAAACGGTCGAAATCATAATTAAACGACATATCAATAGGTGCTCCTGCTTTCAACTTATCTTTCAATCCCTGCGGCAGCAAAGGATTATCAAATAAATTCAATCCTATCACATCCTCCTTATGCCGGAGACCGAAGATTTCCATCTCCTTGTCATTCAAATCTGTCATAAACCCATCCTTATCATACAACTCGATACCAGCAGGAAGATTCTTATAAATATTCTGCAAATAAGCTTTTTCCAGCCGGGCTTCAGATTCAGAGCGTCTCAATTCCATACAAATACTGATAATATTACCCAAAGAGACAAACCATTGATAATCCTCATTGCACCAATTCCGGTGTTCACGCACCATATCCACCCCTATATACCCCCACACTCCGTCTTTTGAGTTCAAAGGCACCACCATAGTAGATTTCACTCCATATTCCTCTAATCTACGCTTATCCGCCCCGGCTGAATCAGGAAGCAAATTTAATGTAAAAAGAATGATAGGATTACCAGCCAATATCTGTCCTGTCCACCAGGAGGCATAATCAATAGAAGATTCCGACAATAAAACCTTACGTTCTTTTATACCCTCCACTGCTATTTCATAGGTACAGACTTCCGTATGCAATTTCCTGTCCAATTCAAAAATATAAGTACGATCTGCTTGAAATTGGCGCAATACTTCCTTTAAAATCTTATTGATAACCAAGGTAATATCATCAGAATGCAAAAAATCAAGCAATGACTTGGAAATGCCGTTCAAACGAGATAATAAAGAGTTCAACCGGTCTACCGTCTGCTCCTGCATATTCATCCGTTGCCGGGAAATACATTGCAACATACCCATGACGCGGACATGACCTTCTTTGGTAATACGCTTCTCACCGACCTTGGTACTGACCCACATCATCCCATATTTGGAATGTATCGGAAAAACCTGCTCATAAATCTCCATCATCCGGAAAGAGCGAAATTCCTCCAAAATACGCTCCCGATAATTCTCACAAATCAGATTCGTGAAATCTTTAGCAGAAATCTTATTCCCTTCTATTCCTAACAAATCGGCTACAAACTCAGAACAATAGTAAACTCCTTCATCAAAGTCCACCTCCCACCATCCTATGCGTGCCATTGATACAAGCTGCTGCAACCTTGCATCATTCTCTTGAATCTTCCCCATATACAAGCTACCTTTTTAATTTATGCACCAAGATAATCATTATCTGCCAATACCAAATACTTAAACATGAAAAAATAAACACCGGCAATAAATAATCAATGCCCGAAATCTATTTTAACGCAGTCACTTGCAAATAAACAGCGAACTGTGTATTTTCGTAAAAGAACTACATTACAAACCTTACAAATTCGTATAACCATGAAACGTAATATCCTATTATTAATAATTTTGACAGTCATATCCTTAGAAGCATCCGGACAAAAATATACGATTTATGTGGATGACTTCAATAGTGAGATCAAAATACCCAACAGGGCGATCAACCTGATTCGTCTCGCATTTATCGATGGTATCCGCAACACCAACCGCATCAATGTAGTGGACGCCGTTTCGGCTGGAAGTGATCTCAGTCTGAGTCCGCTGGAAGATGCACGCCGCTTCAGAGCAGAGTACCTGTTAAAAGGAAACCTGATACAAAGGGAAGCAACCGATGACGGAAGCTCTCACAGACGTTACCACAGCCGTGAGAACAGTTATAAAGAGAAATTCACCCTGCGCCTTGATTTAATACGGACCAGTGACGGAGTAACTATCAGCACACGCAATTATGAAGAGACAGGCTCAGCATCCGGTAAAGATGCCACCCAATATAGCGCTTTAGAGAATTCATTAATCAATGTGCCATACGAAATGGGACTTTTTGTAGAAAATTACTTCAAAGTATACGGTTCAATACTGAAAGTGGTATCTACCAAAAGAGACAAGGCAAAAACCATTTATATCAACTTGGGATATGATGATCCTATCAAAGAAGGATTACGCTTTGATGTAGTGGAAGATGGCATACTGGAAGGACATAATATAGAAACCAAAATCGGTGAAATACGGATTACCGAAATCATGGGACCGAAAATCTCTTTATGTAAAGTGAACAAGGGGGTGAAACTATTCTTACTGCATTAAATGAAGGAAAGACCTTGAAACTTATTTCCAGACAGGCCAAACTGTTCGATGAATAACATACCATTCATAATGAATATACAACAACACAACCGCCGACCCGGCATCTGCCAAGGCCCGGCGGTATTACTATATCAAGACAAACCGCTACTTTTCTATAATGGAAGTTAGAGGATGACGGTTCCCCTTTATCTCTCTCAGAAATGCTTTTGCCGAACCAAAATTCAAATATAAATCCAAACGTACCGGCAAATGGTTTTTATCATCAGTTACATAAAAGGTTATTACCTCTTTTTCTTTTCCTTTTTTATACTCTACCAAGGAAAAGACCAAACAACGGTATTTCACACCATTCTCCGCCTTAAAATTCTTCCGGCCACGATAAATCAATGTTTGCTGCTCTACTTTAGTACCTGTAGCCATATCAAACAATATTTTATCGCCGACTTTATAGTCACTTACATCAAATGAACGTGCCCTCATCAATATGCTCAGCATATCAAAGATACACTCATCACTTTGGTCTTTCGATTTCACCGTATCCCGTTCCCTCCTCATACGACGCTGATCGGCAATACATTTCCCGTTTTTATAACTGAACCATACTTCGTCCACCGTATAGCGGTCGCCCTCTTCGGCTCCTTTACGAAAATAAACAGGTTCCAGACGACTGCTGGTAATACAAGTCAATGTATCACGCATCTTAAAAAAGAAATCAACTTGTCTGTTACTGACAGAAATCAAGTTACTACGAAAACAAGGTTTCCCCTGATAGGTAATAGCCTGCATGTCCATTTTTGCCTGTCCGGCAGCAACCCAAATGAATTTCCAGTTAAACTTTAAATCGTACACTAATTCTTCACCTGCCTGGATAGCTTCATTTTGTGCCGCACATTGCGCCCTGGTTGCCATAATGGCAAACCAGCCGCACAATAATATGAGAATAGTTTTTTTCATCGGCCTAGTTTTCTAGCTCTTTCTTTATTTCTATCTTGCACCTTTTTGGTCTCTTCCGGTTTTTGTTTCTTTATTTCATCCAGCTTTTGCTTGTCTATAGGAATAGCATTCACATCCCAATTCTCTTCAAATTCAAAATTAGCTTTCATTTCCCAAACTTTCGGGAAATAGAAAACCTCTTCAGGCTGAATCTTCTTATCATAATCTCCCGTATCCCAAACTCCGTTATTATTATGGTCGTTAAACAAACGTATATAATATTTCGTACCCGGATTCAAGAAATAGAAGTCCGCCGTTCCTTCCTCCGTTACCGGTTGTTGGCGCAATACATTTCCATTCGCATCCAACAACTCGGCAACAGCATGGGGAGCAGCTCCTTTTATATTCAACAAGATAGTTCCGTACTCGTCCATTTTCTTCACTTTCACCGTTTGCTGGACTTTGTCCGTATGCAGCCCATAAATACCAATAAACGCCAAAGAATCAATAGTCAACTGATATTCCTGCTCCGGTTGCCAATCTGCCAATATCTGATATTGACGTGGCATCAACGAGTCAGCCATAAAGAAGAAAGGAGCCGGTTGCCACACACTATCCACCTTTACTTCCATATGAATGGCCGCCGTGTCTATGCTTGCCACAGGTTCTTCAAAAGATAGATAGATATTCCTGTATATATCGAATGCTGACGGAGCATCGACGTTCATAGTCAGGAATTTAGTTGGTTCCACCCTGATGGTATCTCCTTTTTTCTCCCTTTTTTACGTTCCTTCTCCCTTTCCTCATTCGCTTTTTTCTGCAATTTTTCCCGTTGCTCTCTTGTCAGTTTATTAGCCAGATAAATGGTATCGGTTTTGGGAACCAACCGGTTTAGTGTATCCGTATATAAATAATCCAACTGAACCTCCAGCGTATCCATCTGATAAACCAACGAATCCTTGATCCAATAACAAATTGAGTCGTTTCGTGGAGTCGTTTCTATAATAAACGCATCCTTCTCATCAAAGTTCAATCCTTTCAAAACAGGCAACGTATCGGCCGGCGCACTGAAAGATAATATAAAATGATTCTCTTTATCACGCTCGCTCTTGGACAGATACTGGCGGTTATTTATTCCCTTAAATGCTCTTAGAACAATATTATCCGGCAGAAAACGGGTATACCCCACTGTTTTAATCGTATCGATAGTCGCTGTATCCTTCCACAACGTATCCTGACGCACAGCAGCCTCCATGGAAGGAATAATAATAGAATCACAAAAAGCAATCATCTCGGTCTTGGAGTCATACAAATAATTCTGGTTACCATCCATCAAACCAAAGATATGATATTTACCAGGTGCGATACCGCGGATGGTAAAACGCCCTCGGCTATCAGTACGGGATACACGGTCAAACGGTTTCTTAACAAAAGCGCTATCGCTCAGATCTGCATGCAATCCCACCATCATACCTTTGACAGGTTCCAAATCAGCAGCAGCCAATACATTTCCGGAAACTTCCAGTGTATCAATGGCTTCTCCCGTAGAAAAAGAAAAAGCATAATTACCTAGCGGATTACCCTCATTGTTATCCACAATGGCATCCGAAAATCAATGGTATAAGTGGTATTGGGTTTCAATGAGTCCATGAGGTTAACCAATACTCTTCTGCCGCTTGCCTTAATATCAGGTTGTTCCAATTGAGGAGGAGACACTACCACCTTCTCCGATGTTTTCTCTAATTTGATGAACTCATCAAATTCAATGGCAATCTTCTTATTCTTATTGTTTGTTGCATACGGCTTGGGAGAGCTTCTGATAAACTTGGGCGGCTCCTCATCATACGGACCTCCATCCGGTGTTCCCATGCTTGCGCAGGAATACACCACGATCATCAGCATCAACAAAGCAGGTAATTTATGTTTTTTCCAATTCATGTTCTTATTGGTTCAAGCTTAGCATTTCTTCTATATAATCACGCGTATTGCTCAATCTCGGCACTTTGTGCTGTCCGCCTAATTTGCCTTTTTCTTTCAGCCAATCGTGGAACAGATTAGGTCTCGCCACGATTATTTCCAACGGCTGCAAGGTAATGTTTTTATGGCGTTTAGCTTCGTAATCGGAGTTAATTTGTTGTAAAGAAGTGTCAAGAACCCGACTAAAATTCTCTAAAGAATCCGGCATAACGGCAAATTCTATCAGCACTGATGACGGCACTTGGCATGTGCATCCATGAAAACAGGAGCAGCAGAATAATCAATAATCTGTGCACCGGTCGCCTCGCAGGCTTTTACCAACCCTTGTTCCGCATTATCCACCATCAACTCCTCACCAAATGCATTAATAAAGTGCTTGGTACGCCCTGTTATAACAAATTTATAGGGGTGTTTGTTGGTGAACTTCACGGTATCACCAATCATATAACGCCACAATCCGCAGGAAGTACTGATGACCATCGCATAATTTTTATTCAACTCCACATCTGTTAACGGAACAATATGAGGATTTTCAGTACCGACATCTTCCATCGGAATAAATTCAATAAAATACCCCATAGTCAATCATCAGTAACATGGAAGGATCACTGAAATCATTTTGTAATCCGAAAAAACCTTCACTGGCATTGTATGTTTCCATATAATGCATCTTGTCGCTACGAATAAGCTGTTTATATTGTTCGCGATAAGGAGTAAAAGCAACCCCTCCATGAAAAAACTTCCAATCAGGCCATACTTCCGCCAAATTATCCGTTCCCTTCACTTCCAGAATATGTTTCAGTACAGCCATCATCCATGACGGCACTCCTGAAAGATTGGTCACATTCTGATTCATTGTGGCACGAGTAATCCTTTCTACTTTTTCCTCGAAATCACTCAGCAACGCAATCTTTTTATCGGGCACCCGAATCAGATTGACCAACGGATTCACATTTTCAATCAATATGGCAGAAAGGTCTCCTACAAGACTTCGTTTCACATTATAGTTTGGTGCATGGCTTCCTCCAAGAATCAGACCTTTTCCAGAGAAAAAACGACTCTCAGGATTTTGTTGGAGATACAGTGCCACTGCATCCATACCACCCGCATAATGAATATCATGAAGTCCCTCCCTGCTGACAGGAATAAACTTACTTTTGTCATTAGTTGTTCCTGAAGATTTGGCAAACCACTGCACTTCTCCACGCCACAGGACATCTTTCTCTCCATGACGCATCCGTTCTACGTATGGCTTGATTTCTTCGTAAGTCTGTATAGGTACACGTTGAAAGTCTTGATATCTCTTTATGTCTTTATAGCCATATTTCAATCCCCACTCCGTATGGGCCGCATCCTTCATCAGCCGGCAAAACACTTTATGTTGGAGTGCCTCAGCCTGAGTTGCATACAAGGCTGTCGCTTTTTGTCTGGGCTTGAATAGCGTACTAATTAATCTGGTATGAATTCATTTGTTCTTAGTATTACGATTCGTTATAATCTTGCAAAATAGCTTATTTCTATATTATAATGGCTGATAACATTATTTTTTTTATAGTTTTCTACATTACTTTTATTTTTTGTTATCTTTACGGTCGCTTACAACTTAACATCAAAGGCTATGAAGATAGGAATATTGACATCAGGAGGAGACTGTCCAGGAATAAACGCCACAATTAGAGGAGTTTGCAAAACAGCGATAAATCATTACGGTATGGAAGTTTATGGAATTCATAGCGGATTCCGGGGACTGCTGGACAATGACGTAGAACCATTGACAGAAAAATCATTATCGGGCTTGTTAAATCTGGGAGGGACAATACTAGGCACTTCCAGAGAAAAGCCATTCAAGAAACGCCTGTCGGCAGCCTCGGAGGACAAACCGGCTTTGATGTTAAAGAATATCCATGATCTAGGTCTGGACTGTATCGTATGTATCGGCGGAAACGGAACCCAAAAGACCGCAGCCAAACTGGCCCAAGCAGGTGTGAACGTTGTTTCTGTACCTAAAACAATAGATAACGATGTTTGGGGAACAGACGTTTCATTCGGATTCGATTCTGCCGTGACCATTGCTACCGATGCCATTGACCGGCTGCATTCTACAGCCAGTTCACACCAACGTGTCATGGTTATTGAAGTGATGGGACATAAAGCTGGCTGGATTGCACTTTATTCCGGAATGGCGGGAGGCGGTGACGTGATTCTTATTCCGGAACTGTCTTATGATATTCATAATATAGGCAATACCATCATTGAACGCTTGAAAAAAGGGAAGCCCTATTCCATTGTTGTTGTCGCAGAAGGCATCAAAACCATGGACGGCAAAAAAGCCGCCGAATATATAGCCCAAGAAATAGAATATGAAACCGGGTTCGAGACCCGTGAAACTGTACTGGGATATATCCAGCGTGGCGGCTCTCCTACTCCCTACGACCGTAATCTGGCCACTCGTATGGGTGGACATGCCACAGAACTGATTGCTTCCGGACAATTCGGACGAATGGTCTCTCTGCAAGGTGCGGAAATTGGCTCCATCCCTCTGAATGAAGTGGCTGGTAAATTAAAACTTGTCAATGAGAACCATGACCTGATTGTACAAGGCAAACGGATGGGAATCTGCTTCGGATAAGAAGCAGATTCAATCCTTTTCCATATACTTGGATGGAGACACTCCGAATTGCTCGGTAAAATGCTTTCGGAGCGTACGTGTATCACTATATCCTACCATTTCGGCTATTTCCTGAATGGAATACCTGTTCTCCATAATAAGGGAGGCAGCCTTGCTCATCCGTACACTCCGAATCATATCAATAGCAGACAGTTCGCTACGTTGCTTTATTTTTCTATAAAGGGTAGGCTGACTCATATTCAATTGCTCCGCCAACATTTTTACATTAAAGTTCTCATTCGCCAGATTAGCTTCTATGACATGAATAATTTGCTGTATAAAATCATCCGGAGCATTATTCCCATCCGTTTCCGGTTCACTTTCCTGCTGCTTCAACATCAACGTCTTTGTATATATCTCTTTCAGGCGTTCCCGCTGGAGTATCAGGTTCCGGACTTTTGCCTTCAATACCTCCGGATTGAAGGGTTTCATCATATAATCATCCACACCTATTTTTGAAGCCTGCAACACATCCGCATCCTCAGCCTTTGCCGTCAGCATCAAAATAGGGATATGTGCTGTCCGAGGCTGCTCACGCAATTCCCGGCAACAGGTAAACCCATCTTTTACAGGCATCATTATATCAGAAATAATCAAATCCGGAATTTTACTCATTGCCACATCAACCCCCTCTTCACCGTTTGCCGCCTCATATACGGCATAATCTTTACAGAATAAAGAACAGACATAATGCCGGATTTCCTCATTGTCCTCAATAACAAGAAGAGATGTTTTTTTATTCGAAGGCTTGTCTTCCTGCCCTTCCGCCTGCATTACCGGTAACGGAAGAGCATATTCCTCCATCTCCGGAGCACCAACAATCTCATACCGGTCCTCTGCAAAATGTGTATTTCCCTCAGGAATCAATAATGTGAAAGTGCTACCCTTTCCGAGAGTACTGTCCAAATTCACCGTGCCATGATGAAGATCCATCGTATTTTTAACAATACGCAAGCCTATACCTACCTTATTAGAAAACAAAGGTGTATTTTCTCCGGTAATAAATGATTCAAAAATCCTCCCCCGTAACTCTTCCGGTATTCCTTTACCTGTATCCGATATGATTATACTGCAAAATGAATATCCATCTATCTCGATACGGTTCATCTTAAAAATCACCTTCCATTCGGAGATGTATACTTAAACGCATTAGATAATAAATTACGGATAGCCGAACTTATTTTTTCCACGTCTATCCATAGCAAAAGTGGCTCATTCAGCGATTCAACCGTAAAGTTAATCCCTTCTGTTTCTGCCAGTTCATGAAAAGGATCGGTTATCTGCTTTGCCAATACCACTATATCGACTTTCGAAATCCGGAGTTTAATCATACCTGCTTCAATCTTCTGCACATAAAGCAAATGATCGACCAATGTCTGCAAAGAGGTTCCATTGCGATACATGGCAGCCAGTTTAGTATAGACGGTGTCTGAAGGGCGGACGGTTCCTAACAATTCCTGCAGGGGAGATAAGATTAAAGTTAAAGGTGTACGCAACTCGTGAGCTGCATTCGTAAAGAAATTCTCGCGTTCCATCCGAATCTGCTTCTCCTTGTCACGCTCTACAGTAGCAGCAAATATCTCATGTTCCAAGCGCAACTCGTGCTCCAACCTCTTTTGCCGTAATTTAATACGCTGCATAACCATATAAACTATTATCCCTCCCAGCACCATCATACAGAAGCGGAAAAAGAAAGTTTCACTCCAATGAGGCAAAATCTCTACTCTCAACGAGGTTATTTTACTGTCTCTTTCATCCGGATAAATATTTTCACCTCAAAAACATATTCCCCGGCAGGAAGGTTAGCATACGAAACTTTTTCCCCTCCGTTGGCCACAAGCCAATCAGGCTGATAAGGACGAAGCCTGTAACTATACTTCTGCTGGCTTTCAGAATAAGAAAGGTTATTGAACGTCAGCGCAAAGTCACGATTCGCATGATTCAACCGGACAAAAGGCGTATAGAAAATACTTTGTGAAAGAATGGTCTGCCCATTGACCTCTCTTCCTATCTCTACAGGTTTATTATTTACCTCCAATCCGGTAATCACGACAGATTCGGAAGTGGTAAACGCTTTAATGTCATCGGGGTTAAAATAAGTAAGATTTTTATTATTTCCCCAAAACAGGACATCCTCCCAATGCAGGACAGAACGGTTACTGCCCGCAATGTAATAATTATAAAACAAATGCTGATGACGGCTATAACGGGAAATACCTGAATTAGAGCCCAACCAGATTTGCCCGTCCACATCCTCAGTCATGCAACCAATAAAGTTACTGCACAATCCATCCCGGGTAGTATATACATGAGTTATCGCATCCTGTCCGGGAGAGAAAACTGCCAGACCGGCCATGTATCCGACATACAGATTACCATCGGACGAAGCTAATAATGAACGAACGGAATTCTCAGCCATACCGTACTTCTTTTCATAGCCGGTCTGCAGTTCTTTTTCATTTATCACTTTACATATACCATAATTCGCAGTGCCCAGCCAAAGCGTATGATCGTCGGTTTCAGCCATAGCACGAATATAAAGAGGAGACAAGTTCTGTAATCCGGATACTTTGAAATGTATCTTCTTACCCCTGTTCGTTTCACGGTCGAATAACCAAAGTCCTTTATGTGTACCAATCCAAAAACGGCCTTTGCTATCAAGAAATAAGGCCCAGACAGATGATTTGTTAAGGTCACCATCTTCCGTGATCAATCGCAATATCTTGAATGAGCGTTCTTTTTTATAATAACAGGTCAATGAACCATCTGAATTCCCAAACCATAAATTCCCTTCT
>OKWC01000028.1_pt1 | contig 22647 bp, 29 predicted proteins | sample 1606971 | NCBI WGS metagenome assembly OKWC01 (sample SAMN04414076, study PRJEB24778) | human gut metagenome | material: faecal | host: Homo sapiens
CTTTCGTTTTTTACCGCTTCTAATTTCGTAAAATATTAATTTTACGAAATTGCGTGTAAAATTCTGTTATACTGCTCCGCTGACTATTATACTATAAAATCCTGCCCAATTCAAGATTTATTGCGAAATACGGAGTCGATGCCGATTATATGGTGCCTATACCTGATATGCTGTAAATTGAAACATACCGGAATCAAAGATAAGAATTTAAGTGCAATCAAATCATAAACTGTCAGAAAAAGAAAAATCCCGTCGCTTTGAGCGACGGGACGTATTTCTTAAAACTACGATCAAGCCTTGTTGATTGATCCGAAGAGTTCCATCTTTTCCTTAACTGTAGCCTTGATAGCCTCAAAGCCGGGTGCGAGGAGCTTTCTGGGATCGAAGCCCTTACCCTGAAGATCCTTGCCTTCTTCGATGTACTTTCTTGTTGCTTCCTGGAATGCAAGCTGGCACTCTGTGTTAACATTGATCTTGGAAACGCCGAGTGAAATAGCCTTCTTGATCATGTCTGCAGGGATACCTGTACCGCCGTGCAGTACGAGAGGCATATTGCCAACCTTCTCCTTAACTGTCTGCCAGTGTTTCAAATTGAAAGACCGGGCCAGTTTGCAGGGTACTTGCCGTGAATGTTGCCGATACCTGCAGCGAGCATTGTAACGCCGAGATCAGCGATAGCCTTGCACTCGTTGGGATCTGCGCATTCGCCCATACCTATAACGCCGTCTTCTTCACCGCCGATAGAGCCTACCTCAGCCTCAAGAGAGATACCGAGTATATCGCAAGTGTTTACGAGAGCTGTTGTCTTTTCAATGTTCTCAGCGATAGGATAGTGAGAACCGTCAAACATTATAGAAGAGAAACCTGCGTTGATGCAAGCCTTAGCACCTTCGAAAGTACCGTGGTCAAGGTGGAGAGCTACGGGTACTGTGATGTTCAGTTCTTCGATCATGCCCTTTACCATGCCTACAACGGTCTTATAACCGCACATATACTTGCCTGCGCCCTCAGATACACCTAAGATAACAGGTGAGTTGCACTCCTGTGCTGTAAGAAGGATAGCCTTTGTCCATTCAAGGTTGTTTATGTTGAACTGGCCTACGGCATACTTGCCCTCAAGAGCCTTGTTCAGCATTTCTTTTGCAGAAACTAACATTTATTTTCTCCTTTGATTCTTATTCCGGCGGAAACCGCCTTTTAATTTATTATACTACATTTAACCTGTAAATGCAAGTATTAATTGACAAAAAAAGAGCCGCTTCTCAGCGGCTCGGTATGTATTATTTCTTGAAATCCTTAACCAGCTCGGCAAGGCACTCTGAACAGATGTTCTTGCCCTTGAACTGCTGGATGTCGCTTGCGTTGTTGCAGAATGAGCAAGCAGGCATATACTTCTTAAGAATAATCTGGTCGTCCTCAACATAGATTTCAAGTGAATCCTTGATGCCGATGTCGAGTGTTCTTCTCAGCTCTATCGGAATAACAATTCTTCCGAGCTCGTCAACTTTTCTTACAATTCCTGTAGATTTCATGATTCTTTCTCCTTGTTGTTTTTACTTGATCTTTCCTTTTCGGGCAGGAAAACCGTTCTTTCTTCCTGCTTCGATTTATATTTTACCAAATCTTTTTACAATTGTCAAATGTGGATTTTATATAGCTGTAATTCACTTCCATTCATAGCAGGAAAAGAAATTGAACGTTATTCAAATTGCTAAATCGTTACAAATCCCTTTATTATCGTATTTGTAAATAGTTTCAAATTTTCAGCCCGTAAAAAGCAAAATGTATTATTTTAATTGAAATGATAAAATTGTTGTAAAATTCAGCACAATGCACATATAACGATGTTTTTTTACGCTTTTTGTAGTGCAATATTCGACTTTTCGCTTTGAAAGGAGTTATCATGAGCTATGTAATTTTTGTAATTATATCCCTGTCTTTTGTTTTTTCGGCTTGTAACGGAACGATGAACGATTTATCTGTTGCGGCGCTCACCTCCTGCAAGGATGCCGTGACGCTGTGTATTTCGTTATGTGGTACGATCTGTCTGTGGAGCGGTATTATGAATGTCGCAGGTAAATCCGGCATCGTTTCGGGGCTTTCGAGATTGCTTTCGAAACCGCTGTCACTTCTCTTCCCTGATATAAGCAGGAAAGGCAGTGCGATGCAATATATAATACTCAACTTCATTTCAAATCTGCTTGGACTCGGAAATGCCTCTACTCCGCTCGGCATAAAGGCGAATGCAGGAGACTTAAAGAGGAGCAGAAACCAAAAAAAGAACAGCTACAAGGAGTATGATTATGCTTGTTGTGCTGAATACGGCAAGCGTTCAGCTTTTCCCGTCTACCGTTATTGCACTCCGTGCGTCCTATGCAAGCGAATCCCCTGCCGATATACTGCCGTGCGTATGGGTCGTATCGGCCTTGTCGCTGACACTGTCCGTGCTGTCGGTGTTCGTTTTTGAAAAAATCAGCGATAAAAGAAGGAAGAATGTGAAATGAGCGGTTACAGTGATTATATAGTACCGCTGATAATCCTTGCGGTGACTGTTGCCGGTATAATAAAGAAAACGGATATATTCGATGCGTTTGTCGAGGGAGCCGCAGAGGGTCTAAAAACAACATCGGCAATTCTCCCCTCGCTCATCTGCCTTATGACCTGCATAGGAATGTTCAGGGCATCTGGCGCAATGGAACTGCTTGTACAGCTTGTAAGCCCGATAACGTCATTTTTCGGTTTTCCGGACGAATGTACGCCGCTTATATTTATCCGTCCGCTTTCCGGGAGCGGTGCGTTATCTGTTTATGACAGCATAATTTCCGAAAACAGCCCGGACAGCTTTATCGGCAGGATAGCTTCAACGATGATGGGGTCAACGGAAACCACCTTCTACACTGTCGCCGTATATTTTTCGGCGGCGAAGGTAAAGAAAACACGTTATGCCATACCTGCGGCGCTGATAGGAGATATGGCAGGATGGATACTTTCCTCCATAGCCGTAAGGCTTATAATGAAATAAAAAAGCACGGAGAAAAGCCTCCGTGCTTCAGTCTGTATATCAGTCTTTTACAATATCACATACATCTGCCTTGTGACCTTTATAAGATCGTCGGGAGCAAGGATAATCTGTGTGCCGAGCTTTCCTCCGCTGACTATAACCTTGTCAAAGTCCTTTATAGTGCTGTGATAAACTGTCTTGTACTGCTTCTTCATACCTATAGGCGTGCATCCGCCACGGATATATCCCGTAACTGCGTTAATATCCTTGACGTGTACCATTTCTATTGATTTCTCGCCTACCGCCTTTGCCGCTTTCTTCATATCAAGCTCAAGTGCTATCGGGATTGCAAATACATAATAATTCTTGGATTTTCCTTCCGTAACAAGCGTCTTGAATGTGCTTTCATAAGGCTGTCCGAGCATATCCGCTATATGTACGCCGTCGATGAATTCATCGCACTCGTATGTGTTGACCTCGTAATTTATTTTATTCTTGTCAAGTATACGCATTGCGTTGGTTTTGTTCTCTTTTTCCTTTGCCATATCAATTCTCCTTTACATCTGAGAGAATTTTAACGCATTTCACATAAAAAGTCAAGCGTTCAGTCAAGCAATGCACTTATAGCCGGAAAAGGCTGTACGCTGCGTTTCAATATGCCGTGTATATAGGCAATGCAGATGCCGTAATTTGTTATCGGAACGCCTGCGTCTTTCGCACAGGCTATGCGGTACTTCATTTCACGTTCGGAAAGAGTGCATCCGCCGCAGTGTACTATCAGCTTATAACGGCTTAAATCTTCGGGGAAAGTGCCTCCCGATGAAAATTCGAATTCAAGCTGTTTGCCGGTGTATTTGTTTATCCATGCAGGGAGCTTCATCGTGCCGATGTCGCCGCACTGCCTGTGGTGAGTGCATCCCTCCGAGATAAGTATCCTGTCGCCGTCACTTAGCTTGTCAAGCGCAGTAACGCCGTGTACGTTCGTTTCAAGGTCGCCCTTATAACGTGCCATAAGTATCGAGAATGATGTAAGCATCACATCGTCCGGGACTTCCTGCGAAACTCTTGAAAATACCTGACTGTCAGTTATGACTATCTTCGGCTTTTCCGATAATTTTGAAAGGGTGGCAGTAAGCTCTGTTTCACGACAGACAGCGGATATTGCTCCTGCCTCAAGTACATCTCTTATCGTCTGCTGCTGAGGGAGTATTAGTCTGCCCTTAGGAGCGGCTTTATCTATAGGAACAACCAGTACGGCTATATCGCCCGGATTCAGCAGATCTCCGCAGATGCACATCTTTTCGTCTTTTACATCAAGCCTTGAGCCGATAAGTTCTTTCAGCTCGTAAATGTTTGTGCCGTTCAGTGCGTCTGTGTAGATTGTGCCATCGGTTTCGGGGGAACGGTATCAAGCAGACCGCACTTGTTCATTACGATAATGTACGGTATATTCTGCTTTTTCAGCCTTTCGAGTATGGCTTTGTCAAAGTCGGATATGCCCTTTGTGCTGTCAACCACAAGCAGAGCAATATCTGTCTTGAACAGTATCTGATAACTTTTTCTTACACGCAGGCTTCCGAGGTCGCCCTCATCGTCAAGTCCCGGAGTGTCGGTTATCATAACGGGACCCAGCGGCAAAAGTTCCATTGCCTTTGAAACAGGGTCGGTCGTTGTTCCTGCAGTATGCGAAACCACAGCAAGTTCCTGCCCTGTTATAGCATTTATTAGGCTGGATTTGCCTGCGTTGCGTCTGCCGAAAATTCCGATGTGTATGCGTTCTCCGCTCGGTGTTGAATTTAAACTCACCGGTTGCTCCTTTCTCAGTCGGTTTCTCAGAACCTGAAATCTCTCTGACCGTGAATAATGTTGTCAATATACTCGGTCGCCTTTGCTCTTACCTTTTCATTCGGGATGGTCGTAAGCTCTCTTGCGATAAGCTCCTCGCCGATTTTTCTTGTATCCTCCGATGCATAGTCGACAAGGTATTCCTTAAGCGTCATAAGGGCATTCGGGTGACAGCAGTTCTGTATCTGACCTGCCTTGCACAGACTCATAAAGCGGTCGCCTGTTCTTCCCTCACGGTAGCAGGCTGTACAGAACGACGGGATGTATCCGAGCCTCATCAGCCAGTTTACTACCTCGTCAAGACTTCTGTTATCCGATACGTCAAACTGTGCCGAGTTTTCTTCCTCAGGCTCAGGCTCAGCATAACCGCCGACACTTGTTCTTGAGCCTCCGCTTATCTGCGAGATACCAAGATGCAGGACTCTTTCCCTTGACTTCTGGCTTTCTCTTGTGGAAACGATCATTCCTGTATAGGGAACGGCAATTCTAAGACAGGCAACTATTTTTGCAAATGTATCATCCGTGATGCCGTTGTCGAATTCATCGGGATCTATATCATCGGCACGTCTTACTCTCGGAACTGAGATAGTGTGAGGGCCTACGCCGTGTACGGCTTCAAGATGCTCTGCGTGCATAAGAAGTCCCGCAAATTCATATCTGTAAAGCTCAAGTCCGAACAATGCGCCGATGCCTACATCGTCAATTCCGCCCTCCATTGCTCTGTCCATAGCCTCTGTGTGATAAGCGTAATTGTGCTTGGGTCCTGTCGGGTGCAGGCGCTCATAGCTTTCCTTGTGATAGGTTTCCTGGAACAGTATATATGTGCCGATGCCCGCCTCTTTCAGCTTTCTGTAGTCTTCTACCGTCGTAGCGGCAATGTTTACGTTTACTCTGCGGATAGCGCCGTTCTTGTGCTTGATTGAGTAAATAGTCTTGATACATTCGAGTATGTATTCAAGAGGGTTGTTCACAGGGTCTTCGCCTGCCTCTATGGCAAGTCTTTTGTGACCCATATCCTGTAATGCGATAACCTCCTGTCTTACCTCGTCCTGCGTCAGCTTTTTACGGCAGATATGCTTGTTCTTTGCGTGGTAAGGGCAGTAAAGGCAACCGTTCACGCAGTAGTTTGAAAGATACAGCGGAGCGAACATTACGATTCTGTTGCCGTAAAAGTCCTTCTTGATCTGCTCTGCGAGCTTGTATATTTCCTCGTTCTTTTCGGGAATGTCGCAGTCGAGCAAAACCTCTGCCTCTCTGTGCGAAAGTCCTTTTCTGAGCTTTGCTTTTTCAAGAATGCTGTCGATAAGCTTGGCGTTATGCTTGTTTTCTTCGGCATATCTCAGCGTTTCTTCGATTTCCTCGTGGTTGATGAATTCCTCTGCTTTCAGAGATTTGGGATCGTAATTATACATATTTATTTCCTTTCGTTAAAAGAGGCGTGGTCGCCCCTTGATTCGACTATTCTGTAGCCTGCGCCCTCAACACGTTTTTGCAGGCACATTCTGCACTGTGCGGATTCGTCGCCTGTGCAGATTTTGTTGTCATACAGCAGATATTTTTTTCTTACGTCTGTCGGTGACAGATTCGGCATTACAACGTTAGCGCCGGCTTTAAGCGCAAGCTCTCTGCCTGTCGGATGAATCGTTCCTATCGCAGTAGTCGCAGGAAGCAGTACATCGGGTAGTGCAAGCCGCACAAGACCCAGCATAAACAGCGTAAGCTCAGCCGTACCCTGCGGCTTATCGGCAAAAGGCGTTGCGTGGTGCGGTATAAAAGGGCCTATCCCCACCATTTCGGGCTTCAGTTCTTCCAAAAACAGCATATCATCGGCAAGATTTTCAGCCGTCTGATAAGGAGAGCCTACCATAAAGCCTGCCCCTGTCTGATAGCCGATTTTTTTAAGCGTCCTAAGACAATCCTGTCTGTGCTTTGCCGAAAGACCGGGCGGATGGAGCTTTGAATAATGCTCGTTATCGGCGGTTTCGTGGCGCAACAGGTATCTGTCCGCACCGCTTTCAAAATATCTGCGGTAGCTTTCTTCGCTTTTTTCGCCTATCGAAAGCGTTACAGCGCAATCGGGAAAATCACGCTTTATCGAACAGACAATATCACATATCATATCATCACTGTAATAAGGATCTTCTCCGCCCTGCAGTACAAACGTTCTGAAGCCAAGTTCATAGCCTGTCTTACAGCAATCAAGTATCTGCTCCTTGCTGAGCCTGTAGCGCTCTGCCTGCTTGTTACTGCACCGTATTCCGCAATAATAACAGTCGTTTTTACAGTAGTCGGTAAATTCTATCAGACCTCTGATATAAACGTCCTTGCCGTAGTATTTTTCACGGACGCTGCGTGACAGTTCAAAGAGATAATCACGCACCGCGTCCCTGTTTTCGATAAGCGATACATATTCGCCTTTTTCGAGGTGGTGTGTGCTGTACAGCTTTGATACCAGTTCTTTAAGTTCTTCGGCTTTGCTCAATCGTCCGCCTCCTTTTCCTTTGAACGATCTGCAGGAAGCTTCTGATAGATAGTCTTTGAGGTAACGCCCTTCAATGCGCCGAGCTTACCCGATAAGGTGTTTATCACATCCTGCGGTGCATCAATGGCAACGCTGATGATAGAAACGCCTGCCTTTTCATAAGGTACTCCCATCCTGCCGATAATGTAATGAGCGCACTCGTGCAGATATTCGTTCAGCTTTGACACCGAAGATGACTCGGATACGACTATTCCTATAAGCGCTACTCTGCTCTCACAATTCATTTAATCACCTTTTTCCCGTTTAAAAATAAAAATGAGCCGTGCAAGGCACAGCTCTATCATAAAAACGTAAAATCGTAAAAATAGTAAAACAAAAACCGCCTTGCTTTTTCTGTCAGAATAATCTTTCAGATCAGTCAGGTTTATAAAATTGTAGATATTTTGCCGTTCGGTGAAAGAAGCAAATCTCGCACCTTACGGTTTCTTTATCTATTATAACGCAGAATACGGATAAAGTCAATATCGGTACGGCTTTATCCGCATTTTGCACTAAAAGTCAAATGTTATTTATGCACTCTGACAAATATCAGTCGTGTCTGGGGCTTGCACTGATGTGCTGAATAGCCTGTATAACGGCAACGTCAAGATCGACCGAGGGCTGATTTTCAAGCTCCTGCTTTATGCGTGTGAAACCTGTCCGTTTACTGTGCTGACATATTTCGGAGGAAGGCGGTTGAGGGAAAACGCTTTCATATCCTCAAGGCAGACCTCGCACTTACAGCAGTTGTAATCTTTGAGCAGTTCCGAAAGTCTTTCGTCAACGTAGTGTTCCATCATATTTATAAGCATAATATGTTTCCTTTCGCATTGATAAAGAGATTTGAATTCTTTATTACATTTTATCACATTTTCCCAGTACAGTCAATAGAATTATGATAATTTGCACATATTTAAATATACTCCGTAAAATTTTTTCCTTGACGGCTGTGTTATATTGACAAACCGCCTTGTCGAGTGTATAATATAAAAGAATGTTAACTAAAATATGACAATAGGCTGATAACGTGCTTTACGTTTGGCTTGATATACAGACCCGGCGGTATGCCGTATTTTAAGCAATACAGCCCGTTTACTCAAAAACGAAAGGAAAAAGCATTTTACATGGGATTACTTACAAAAATATTCGGTAACTATTCCGAAAAAGAAATCAAGAGAATAATTCCGATAAAGGATAAGGTTCTTGAGCTTGAATCGAAATATTCTCCGATGACCGACAGCGAGCTTAAGGCGCAGACTCCTGCACTGAAGGAAAGACTTGAAAACGGTGAAACACTCGATGATATTCTCCCCGACGCATTCGCCGTATGCCGTGAGGCTATGTGGAGAGTTCTCGGCATAAAGCCTTATCCCGTACAGATACTCGGCGGTATTATTCTTTTCCAGGGACGTATTGCAGAGATGAGAACAGGTGAAGGTAAGACCTTCGTTGCCGCACTCCCCTCTTATCTTGTTGCACTCAGCGGCAAGGGCGTACACGTTGTAACGGTAAACGACTACCTTGCAAAGCGTGACGGTGAAATGATAGGCCGTGTACACAGATTCTTAGGTCTTACCGTAGGACTTATACTTCACGATATGAAAAACGACGACAGAAGAAAGTCGTATAACTGCGATGTAACATACGGTACAAACAACGAATTCGGCTTTGACTATCTGCGTGACAATATGTGTATTCACAAGCAGGACAAGGTACAGCGTGAATTCAACTTCGCTATTGTCGATGAGGTCGACTCGATACTTATTGATGAAGCGAGAACTCCTCTTATCATTTCGGGACCCGGAGATAAGTCAACCGACCTTTATCAGAAAGCAAACAGACTTGCGTTACAGTTAAAGCCGTTCACGGTAATCGACCTTGACAGCAAGGAAGATCAGGATCAGTTTGACGGCGATTATATCATAGACGAAAAGGCAAAGAACGCTACTCTTACCCAGCGTGGCGTAAAGAAAGCGGAAGCATATTTCGGCGTAGAAAACCTTATGGATGCCGAAAATATGACGCTTTTACACCATGTCAACCAGGCTATCAAGGCGGTAGGCGTAATGAAGCGTGACGTTGACTACGTTGTAAAGGACGGCGAAATAGTAATTGTTGATGAATTTACAGGACGTCTTATGTTCGGACGAGATTCAACGAGGGCTTGCACCAGGCTATCGAGGCAAAGGAAGGCGTAAAGGTTAAGAACGAGAGCAAGACGCTCGCTACTATTACATTCCAGAACTTCTTCAGACTGTACGATAAGCTGTCCGGTATGACAGGTACGGCTATGACGGAAGAAGCCGAATTCAGACAGATTTATGCCCTTGACGTTATAGAGATACCTACCAACAAGCCTATAGCAAGAATCGACCACGAGGATCAGGTATATAAGAACGAAGAAGGCAAGTATAAAGCCGTTATCCGTCAGATCGAAGAATGCCACGCAAAGGGTCAGCCTGTACTGGTCGGCACTATCACGATTGAGAAATCAGAACTTCTTTCCTCAATGCTTAAGAAGAAAGGCATAAAGCACGAGGTGCTGAATGCAAAGAACCACGAGCGTGAAGCTGAAATCGTTGCACAGGCAGGTAAGAAGGGTGCGGTTACTATCGCAACCAACATGGCAGGTCGTGGTACGGATATTATGCTCGGCGGTAACGCAGAGTATCTTGCAAAGGCAAGAATGAGAAAAGAAGGCATGGACGAAGCTCTCATAAACGAGGCTACCGGCTTTGCCGAAACAGATAACGAAGATATTCTCAACGCAAGAGAAACGTATATCAAGTACAATGCGGAATATAAGGCCGCAATAAAGGACGAGGCTGAGGAAGTAAGACAGGCAGGCGGTCTGTTCATACTGGGTACAGAGCGTCACGAATCACGCCGTATCGACAATCAGCTCAGAGGTCGTGCAGGCCGTCAGGGTGACCCCGGCGAAAGCCGCTTCTTCATTTCGCTTGAGGACGATCTTATGCGTAAGTTCGGCGGCGAAAGAGTACAGAGCGTAATGCAGACGCTCGGCATCGAGGACGATGTACCGATTGAAAACGCATTCCTCACAAAGACTATCGAGTCCTCACAGCGTAAGGTCGAGGGCAGAAACTTCTCTATCCGTAAGAACGTACTTGACTTTGACGATGTAATGTCACAGCAGCGTATGACGATTTATTCACAGCGTGCCAAGGTGCTTGACGGTGAAGATGTCAGCGACTATGTAAAGAATATGATAAAGGAAACCATCGAGGAGAATGTCAAGACATACTGCTCCGATGATTATCCTGAAAACTGGAATCTTATCGGTCTGCGTGAGCATTTTGCAAATATGCTTACAAAGGAAGATGACTTCAACTATACTACGGACGACCTCAATACAATTGACCGCAAGGATATTGTAAAGCTCCTGCAGGAAAGAGCGGACGCTCTTTATGCCGAGCGTGAAGAAATGTTCGGCACTGAAAATATGCGTGAGATCGAGCGTATCTGTCTGCTGAAGGTCGTTGACACCAAGTGGATGGATCATATCGACGCAATGGAGGAACTTAAGCGAGGCATCTATCTCAGAAGCTACGCACAAAGAGATCCCGTTGTCGAATACCGTATTGAAGGCTTCGCAATGTTCGACGAGATGATCGCCGCTATCCGTGAGGATACCGCAAGACTTGTCCTTACCGTCAAGGTAAGGATAGAAGAACCGCTTCAGCGTGAACAGGTAATGAAGCCCGACGCTGAAAACGCAGGTTCTCACACGACCGTAAAGAAATCCGCTTCGGAAAAGGTCGGCAGAAACGATCCCTGCCCCTGCGGTAGCGGTAAAAAGTATAAGAAATGTTGCGGTAAGGACGAATAATAACCGGTAACAGTGCTGTTTCAGCTTGTGTTCATAAAACGGACGCAAGCTGAACGCTTTAATACGACAAACGGCATAAATTATCATTGCTTACAATGAAAGGAACTCAAAATGGCTGAGATCAAAGCATTCAGAGGACTGAGATTTACCGACAAGGCAGGAAGCACAGGCGAGGTGTGCTGTCCTCCCTACGATATTATCAGCCCCGAACAGAAAAAGCAGTATTTGGCTGAAAACCCCCACAATATCATAAGGCTTGAATTGCCGAAAACGGCTGAGGATACCGATGAGGCATACGGCAAGGCAAGAGCGTATCTTAACGAGTGGCTTGACGAAGAAATTCTGAAGTGTGACGAAAAGCCTTCAATATATATCTATGAGATGGTGTTTGACGCACTCGGTTCAAGCTACAGCGTAAAGGGATATGTTTCGCTTGTAAAGTTAGAGGAGTTCTCAAAGGGAATAATTCTTCCCCACGAGGAAACGCTCTCAAAAGCCAAAGAGGACAGGTTCAATCTTATGTGTGCAACCGGATGTAATTTCAGCCAGATATATTCGTTATATATGGACGATGACAACAAGGTATTCACGCTTATAGATAATGCAAGCAAGGGCGTTCCCGACAAGCAGTTTACCGATCCCGACGGAGTTACCCACAAGCTGTGGTGCGTAAGCGATGAAGCATTTATCGCAGACCTTGCATCAAAAATGGCTGACAAGAAGTTATATATTGCTGACGGTCACCACCGCTATGAAACGGCGCTCCGTTACAAGAAATTCGTTGCAGAAAACAAGCAGGATGTCGGCACTTCCGAATATGTTACGATGATGCTTGTCAATATGGAGAACAGCGGACTTGTAGTATTCCCTACCCACAGGATCGTAAGGGATCTTGAAAACTTTGATGTAACGCTGTTATTGAAAAGTCGAAGGATTATTTCGATATTGAAACCGACCTTTCACGCACCGACAGCACCGCAAAGCTTGACAAGGCTTACAAGGACGGCAAGAAGGCATTCGTTCTCTACTGTGACGGCAAGTATACGCTTATGACGTTAAAGGATACTTCCCTTATGGAAAAGCTGATGCCGACTGCAAGCAAGGCACTGCGTGAGCTTGATGTCAGCGTACTTCATACGCTTGTGCTTGAGAGAATTTTCGGCATAGATAAAGAAAATATGGCAAATCAGAAGAACCTTACATACACAAGAGTTCTTGACGAGGCTATTGAAGCTGTAGACAACGGCAGTGCCGATTGTTCGTTTATACTTAACCCCACCAGAGTTTCCGAGATAAGAGATGTTGCACTTGCAGGCGAAAAGATGCCTCAGAAGTCAACATATTTCTACCCCAAACTCACAACAGGACTTGTTATGAACAAAATTTTTTAACTGATCAAAGGAGAAAAAACAATGCTCGCTCGTGAATGCAAAAAGGAACTTACAGAACACATAATCCCTTTCTGGGACAGCCTTGAAGATAATGATAACGGCGGTTTCTACGGTTATGTAGGAAACGACCTTACTCTTGATAAAAACGCTCCCAAGGGCGTAATACTTCACTCAAGAATACTCTGGTTCTACTCAAACTGCTATCTTGTGCTAAAGGATCAGAACTGCCTTAAAAAAGCTAAGCACGCTTATGAATTCCTTTCGAAATACTGTGTTGACAAGGAAAACGGCGGTGTATACTGGATGATGAATGCAGACGGCACGGTAAACGACAGTATGAAGCACACATATTGCCAGGCATTTTTTCATCTACGCTATGTCAAGCTACTATGACGCATCTAAGGATAAAGCCGCTTTGGAGCTTGCTCTTGATGTGTTCGCTACGGTTGAGGATAAGTGCCGTGACGATGTCGCATATCTTGAGGCATTCTCAAAGGACTGGAACCTTATCCCGAATGACGCACTTTCCGAAAACGGTCTTATGGCTGACAAAACAATGAACACTACCCTGCACGTTATGGAGGCTTATACCGAGCTTTACAGAGTAAGCAGTGACAAGCGTGTGCTTAAGGCTCTGCGTTTTACTCTTGAGATCACGCTTGACAAGATTTACGATAAGAACGGCGGAAAGCTGTTCGTATTCTTCGATAAAAATCTTAACGAGATAGGCGATATTTACTCATACGGTCACGATATTGAAGCTACCTGGCTTATCGACAGAGCCTGCGATGTCATCGGTGACGAGCATCTTTCAAAGAGATGCGCCGAGATGAACAAGGTAATCGTCAAGAACATTGCCGACAGAGCTTTATCGAACGGCAGGCTCAATAACGAGGTTGAACACGGTGTTGTGAACACATGGCATATCTGGTGGGTACAGGCAGAGGGCGTAGTCGGCTTCTGCAACGCTTATCAGAGATACGGCGATGCAAGATACCTTGAGATTTCACGCACTCTCTGGAACTATATCAAGGATAAGATGATAGACAAGCGTCCCGGCGGCGAATGGCATTCACAGCTTGACGATAACGATCAGCCCGCAGATTTCAAGCCGGTCGTAGATCCGTGGAAATGCCCCTACCATAACGGAAGAATGTGCTTAGAGATAATTTCTCGTATGTAATCGAAAGGATTCCCCCCTATGTCTGTTTCAAGCAGAATTTTTAAAGCAGCGGCTTTATTTTCGGCTGCAGCAATAGCAATAGTATCATCAGGCTGCAGCGGCGACCCCGTAAAGCAGGAGATTGTCACCTCGATAACCGATCAGGTGCAGTTTTCGTACGAAACCGCCAAAGCTCAGTATATGACTATCGAAGAAGAAGCAAAGATACCCGCAAGCCTTGATTATGCTCAGTCGGAAGCGTATTACGCACCGATAGACGCAAAAGTCAAGACAAATAACATATCCAAGAATATGAAGGTCAAAAAGGGCGATGTTCTGATTGCGCTTGACACGACCGACCTCGACTTTCAGATAAACGATAAGGAAATGAAGGTTGCGGCGATGGCGGACGGTGTTGATAAGGGCTATGCGCAGATTGAACTTGATAAGCTCAAGGAACAGCGTGCCGCTGCAGTGGTGACCGCTCCGTATGACGGTGTAATTGCCGAGTGCTGTTATTCCGCTGTCGGCTCGGACGTCAAATCCGGTACACTGCTCTGCCGTGTCGCCGTGCTTGAATCAATATTCGTGTATAATTCTCAGGGCGCAGGCAAAAATCTGCGTTTCGGTATGGATGTTGACCTTGTTATAAACGATGTCGATTATAAAGGAACGGTGACCGCCGCTCCCGACACAGCCCCCACGGATGCAAGCAAGGACGCTACAAAATACTGTGCCGTTACCCTGTCCGATGACAGCCTGAAGAAGCTGATAAACGACAACAACGGTATCACAGCAGTAGATGCCGGCTGGGCTACCATTCACGCAATAACCGCAAAACGTGTGAACGTGCTTGCCGTACCCGAAAAGGCTATCAAGAAGGACGGCACTAAAACCTATTGCAGTGTTCTTCAGGGCAACGAGAAGTATGATCTTTATGTTGAAGTCGGAACGACCGCAGGCGGATATGTCGAAATACTCAGCGGACTTAATGAGGGCGATGTTGTAGTCCTCTCGGAATCAACGGGCAACGGTTCAAACAACACGGATAATAAAAACAATAATAAAGAAGATAACGAGGACGGCGACGATAACCGTAAGCCGTGGGACAGCGACAAAAAGCCGCCCGAGGATATGCAGTTTCCCAACGATCAGAATAACTGAAGATAAAAACAGCGCCCGGTCAATGACCGGGCAATTTTTATAGCTTTGTAACAATATCATAAAATCCGTTCAGATCTTTTACAGTAAATTTCTGACCGAAATCACGGTTATTATTATATCTGTCGATATACACGGAGGTACAGCCGAAGTCGTTTGCCACCAGCACGTCTTTTCTTTCATCACCGATGAATATCATTTCATCGGGTTTTATGCCAAAATAAACGGCAATATCGCAAAGCCCCTTTATGTTCGGCTTACGGTATCTGCACGAGGTTGACGAAACGTACAAATCGAAAAACGGCATAAGCTCGGGAAAATAGCTTTTGTGCAGTTCGTCGGGCATTCCCGTTGCGACATCGGTAAGTGTGGCGATCTTTATGCCTCTGTCACGCAGTTTTTGCAGTACAGGTACGGTTTCGGGATATGTGTATGCCTTAAGCGGAAAAGCCTCAAAAAAGCAATAAGCGACTTTCTCAGGCGGAATATCCACACCCCATTTTCTGACTATCTCACCGAATATCCTTTCGTAAGAATAATCAGCCTCACGGAATTTTATCGATGGATTGTAGCCACGCAGTATTTCCATCCCGTCCGCTATATTCTTTTCGGTAAGCTGCGGCAACAGTTTTTCACAAAACGTGCAAAAACCCGTTTTCGTAATAATCGACCCATACGCACGGCATACCCTTATATTCCATAAGCGTGCCGCCTATATCAAATACGGCTGTCTTAATCATAACTGCCTCCGATAATAATTATTCAAGCTCTGCTACCGTAACTCCTGCTTCGCCCTCGCCGTATGCGCCGTCACGGAACGATTTGACGTGGGGATTCTTACGCAGGTACTGCTGTACCGCAGAACGCAGAGCACCTGTTCCCTTTCCGTGAATTATAGTGATGACGGAAATTCCGCTGAGAAGACAACTGTCTATAAAGCGGTCTACCTCCATTACGCCGTCATCGCCGAGCATACCTCTTATATCAAGCTCCATTCCGCTCTTGCGTGAGAAGTTACTTACCAGCTTCTTTCCGACCTTTGAGGGTGTCGGCTGTTTCTTGCTCTCTTTCTTTTCTTCCACAAGACGAAGATTTTCGAGTTTTGTCTTGGTTTTCATAGCACCGACCTGAACAAAGCACATATTCTTTGAATCGGGCAGTCTTAACAGCGTTCCCTCTTTATTGAGATCCGCAAGACGTACCGTATCACCGACCTTGAGCGGTCTTGGCAGAACATAATGATCTATTTTCTTCTGCATTATCGGGTTTGCGGTATCGTACATTCCGTTCACAGATGAGTTAATATGTGAACGGGCGCCCTTGACCTTCTGTGCAAAATCGGCACTTTCCTTCTGCTTTCTGAGCCTTTTAAGTTCTTCAAGCATAAGGTCGCCCTGAAAACGCACTTCTTCGATTATGCTTGCCGCCTTGCTTCTGACGTCCTGAAGTTCTTTTTCCTTGTCCTTTTCAAGCTGATCGCGCTCGGCTTTGAGTTGTTCTGTGATTTCCTTTGATTTCTTCTGTTCTGCCGCCGCAGAGTTTTTCAGCTTTTCAAGTTCCTGCCTTGTCTTTTCGAGAGATTGAATAACTTCTTCAAAACGCTTGTCCTCTGTGCTGACAAGCTCTTTTGCGTTATCGATTATATCACTGCTTATGCCGAGTTTTGAGGATATGGCAAAGGCGTTTGATTTACCCGGCATACCTACAATCACTCTGTATGTCGGTCTTAAGGTCTTTATATCAAACTCGCAGGACGCATTCTCTACGTTGTCCGTCTTTATTGCGTACATCTTGACTTCCTGGTAGTGAGTAGTTGCTATCACCTTGCAGTCACGTTTCTGAATTCATCAAGGATAGATACCGCAAGCGCAGAGCCTTCAACGGGGTCTGTACCCGAACAAAGCTCATCGAGCATAATAAGCGACTTCTCATCGGCTGTACGGAGAATCCTTGCGATATTCGTCATATGTGACGAGAATGTAGACAGGCTCTGTTCGATGCTCTGCTCATCGCCTATATCCACATACAGTTCATCAAACATACCGATAACGCTGTTTTCGCTTGCAGGTATCATCATACCGCACATTGCCATAAGCACAAGCAAGCCTGCGGTTTTGAGAGAAACCGTCTTACCGCCGGTGTTCGGACCGGTTACGATAAGCGATGAATAATCGTTTCCGAGTTCAAGCGAAATAGGCACGACCTTATCCTTGTCTATAAGCGGGTGCCTTGCCTTTATCAGATTGAAGCAAGGCTTGTCGGTTATAACAGGGGTCACTGCTTTCATCTTTGCGCCGAGATTTGCTTTGGCAAAATAAATTTCGAGCGTCAGCACTATCTCATAATCGTTTATCATCGGCTCGGCAAAGCTGCCGACAAGTTCCGACATTTCCTTTATGATACGCTCGATCTCCTTTTGCTCCTCTATCTGAAGTACCCTAATCTCGTTGTTGGCCTCGACTACCGCCATAGGCTCAATGAACAGAGTTGCTCCCGTTGCGGATGTATCGTGTACAAGACCGCTTATCTCGCTCTTGTATTCGATTTTACGGGTACGACAAATCTTCCGTCACGCATTGTGACAAGGCTTTCCTGAAGATATTTCTGCGTTGACTGACTCTTTATCAGCTTATCAACCTTTCTCTTACGGCAAGACTTTTTACGCTGTATTGAACGGCGTATTGCCGCAAGCTGAGGGCTTGCACTGTCAGCAAGCTCTTCTTCTGATATGATAGCGTTTGTTATCATATTTTCAAGGTGCTTGTTTACGCTGAGTTGCTCGAAATATTCGGTAAGCGAGGTCTGAATGCCGCTGCACTGTGAATACCATTCGTCAAGACCGGATACTTCACGCAGGAACATTCCTATATCCATAAGCTCCCTCAGCGACAGTGATGAGCCTTGCTGTGCCCTTTTTGCGCCAAAGCATATATCCTTTATGTTATAGAATTTCGGCGTACCGAATTTTGACGACAGCGTGAATGCGTCATCCGTCTTTGCTATTTCCGTTCTTACCGTGTCTATATCGAATGACGGCTTTATCTTTTTTTATGCGTTCCCTGCATACATCACAGTATGCGTTTTGCGAGAGCAGGTCAAGGATCTTGTCCAGCTCCAGCTTTTTGTAGTCTTTTTTCATATTTATATCCTTTATATCTATGTTTCGATTGCGATATTTTTATAATAATCAAGCGTGGAAAACGATCTGTTAAGCTGTGCCAGAAGGTAGAATTCCGCTATTGCGGAAAACAGCTTTTCGTTTTCCTTTGAGATTCTGAAACGGTACATTTTGTCGGTTTCGGAATATGCGACATATCTCAGCGTATGTAAAAGCGTGGGGTTAAGAGCGAATACATTCTTTTCTACAAGCTCGCTGTGTTCTTCAAAACAATCCGAACAATAGATGATACCCTCAACGGGTAAAAACATCATCGTTTCGCTCTTGTAGGCTATACATTCCCGACAGGCTCTGAGATCGGGCATAAAACCTATCCTTGAGAGAAACCTGAACTCAAATATTGCTTTTATGAAACGAAGCGGCAGCTTCTGCTTTTCAAGCTGAAAATATGTCATGCAGGTAAATCTCAGCAGATCCTCATGCTCCTCCTCGGATGTGGCACAGTATTTTATTATATCGGCAAAATATGCCGCAAGCGACAGTGCCTCAATATCCGCAGATATGTTATAGAAACTGTATATAGGCTCTGCACTGTTAAGCGTATATCCTTTACTGCTGCGGCTGACGCAGAACGTTGCATAGCTGAAAAGCGATGCGGCACCCGAATTCTTTCCGCCTATCTTCTTTGCGCCGTGTGCCATAACCTCTATCATTCCGAGCTTGTCAGTGAACAGGTCAAGAAAACAGCTGTTCTCGCCTATAATGCGCTGCCCGATAACAAGCCCTTTTCAGCGTAATAAGCATTGAACAGCTACTCCTTTTGATTATATATCAGTCGGCCTTAAGTCCAAAGTCGGCAATGTCGGATTCTCTGTTTCTCCAGTCCTCTTTTACCTTTACCCATATCTGCATATTGACCTTACAGCCGAAATAGTCCTGCATATCTTCTCTTGCCTCAGAGCCTATCTTTTTAAGCATTGAGCCCTGCTTTCCGATAATCATGCCCTTATGCGACGCTTTTTCGCAGACGATGACTATGCCTATATCGACAATCTCCTTGCCGTTGGGCTTCTGCCTTACCTCCATCGTTTCAACATAAACGGCTGTTCCGTGCGGAATCTCCTCGTTCATATTTCTGAGTATCTTTTCACGGACAATTTCCGCAAGCCATACCTTTTCCGCCTGGTCGGTCGGAAGCTCATCGTCAAAATAATGCGGCGACAGCTTTACATATCTGTCGATTACAGGCATTATTTCTTCAACACCTATCCTCTGCCTTACGCTTATCGGAATTATCTCCTTGAAATCGTAAAGCTCGCTGTATTCTTTTATAAGAGAAAGAAGCTCGGACTTGTCCTTTACTAAATTCGACCTTGTTTATAAGCAGAACGACATCTGTCTTTCTGTCCTTGAAGCTGTCAATAAGATTATGCTCTATCGGAGAAATTTTCTTGGTCGCATCTGCCATCATAAGTATCACGTCAACATCGGTCACGCTCTCTCTTATGGATTTGAGCATCTGATCCGACAGCTTGTTCTTTGCTTTATGCATACCGGGCGTATCTATGAACACATACTGCGTTTCGCCTTTTGTAAGTACGCCGTTTATTCTTGTTCTTGTTGTCTGCGGTTTGTCGCTGACTATAGCTATCTTTTCGCCTACGAGATAGTTTGTAAGCGTGGATTTGCCGGCGTTAGGTCTGCCTGCAATAGCCACAAATACCGATTTCGGATTATTCATTTTTCATCTTTCCTTTGATATTTCTTTTCTTTCCTTTCGCTATAAACAGATACGAAAGGCAGGCAAACGCTATTAGCATTGCCAGATTCCATATGTCACCCGTAAAAAACTCAAATATAATCTTAAATTTTTCAATATCCCAGAACAGTATCACGCCGATTATCACGGCCGCAACAGCCGTTACGAATACTGCGCCTGCGGCAACGTCTTTTCCGACCTTTGCAAGCGCCGAGTAGCCCGGTGAAACCTTGTCGATGACTACCTCTATAGCTGTATTCATCATTTCGGCGGAAATAACCGTCACGCAGGTTATAATCAGCAATATGAACTGTTCCTTTGTGAAATTATAGAATTGCGACAGATACAGCACACACATTGTCGCAACAATGTGTATACGCATATTCATCTCATGACTGATACAGAACCATATTCCTCTTGCCGCATATTTAAAACTGTTAGCAAGTTCTTTTAAACACTTTGACCTCTTTTTATTCCCGTGTGATCTTAAGGTTGTTCAGCACAAGGTCCTGCAGCTCAAGCATCACCTTTTCTCCGTCGGGATCGTCCTCGTGATCGTATCCGAGAAGATGAAGCGTTGAATGCGTGGCTAAAAAGCCGACCTCCCTTACAAGAGAATGGCCGTATTCTATCGCCTGTGCGTGTGCCTTCTCCATTGAAATTACAATATCCCCGAGCATATAAGCACCGTTTTCGGGATTTACGTCATACTCGTCATACGCTCCGAGCGGAAACGATATTACATCGGTGACCTTGTTCTTGTCACGGAACTCCTTATTGATGCGTTTTATCCGCTCGTTGTCAACAAGCGTTACCGATACGTCTGCGTCACCGACAAAATCGGTAACTCTCAGCGTTTCTGCTATGCACTTTCTTATAACGGTACGAAGACCGTTAGGCACTTCTATTGCTTTCTGGTTGTTTCTGAAGGACATATATATTTTTGGTGTTTTCTTATCAGACATTTTTACTTTCCTCATTTAAAAGCGGTCAGCTTTTCTTTCTTTCATTGTACTGCTCATAGGCTCTTACTATATCCTGTACCAGCCTGTGACGCACAACGTCCTTTTCTGTAAAACGGTTGATGGCGATGTCTTCGATATTCTTCAATATCTTTGTCGCCTCGACAAGTCCCGAACGTTTGAATCGGGCAGGTCGATCTGGGTAATATCGCCCGTTATGACCATCTTGCTGTTAAAGCCGAGTCGGGTCAGAAACATCTTCATCTGTTCGGGAGTTGTGTTCTGCGCCTCGTCAAGTATTATAAAGCTGTCGTCAAGCGTTCTGCCTCGCATATACGCAAGCGGAGCGACTTCTATACAGCCTCGTTCCATATTACGCTGAAACGCTTCAGACCCCATCATATCGAAAAGTGCGTCATACAGCGGACGCAGATAAGGGTCGACCTTGTTCTGCAGGTCGCCCGGCAGAAATCCGAGCTTCTCGCCCGCCTCCACGGCAGGACGTGTAAGAATTATACGTTGCACCTCGTGCGCCTTGAATGCCCTTACCGCAAGCGCTACGGCAAGATATGTCTTACCCGTACCGGCAGGACCTACTCCGAACACTATGGTGTTTTTCTTTATGCTGTTTACATATTTTGACTGACCGACCGTTTTCGCCTTTATCGGCTTTCCTGTATGGCTGACGCAGATGCAGTCCGCAGTAAGCGTCTGTACCTCCTCGCCCTTTCCCTCGTTTGTCATAGAAATAGCGTATCTTACGCTCTGCTCGGTCGGAGTTTCGCCTTTTTCAACGGTTGAAATCAGCGTTTTTATTACCTGCTCTGCGTTATCCACAGCGTTTTCATCGCCTTTTATGCGTATCTCATCGTCACGGGTGAATATCGAAACCTTATATTCCTTCTGAATAATGTTGATATTGTTGTCAAAGTCACCGAAAATAAGGTGAATCCGGCTCATATCCTGAATGCTAACAGCTTTTTCTGTCATTTATCGTGATATATTCCTTTCAAATCCTGAAATTCATCTGTTTTATGCTCTATTCTATGATATTATACCACATTCCGGGCTTTTTTCAATACAATTTTACGCTAAATCAATATAAAACAGTAATCGGTTGCTTTACGCCGATATTACGCTCCAGCTTATATTTCACTGTCATTCTGATACCGTTTTCTTCCGTACAGACCTCTCTTTCATCCGAAAGTATCCTGCACTGCGAAAGGAAATTTTCTTCATAGTCCTTTTTCTGCTTTTCAAGCTGTGTCATTATGTCACGGGCAGTATATCTGACGGTTTTTTCCGACAGCCTTGTGTAAACTCCCCTTTTATATCTGTACGGTGTGTCTGCACCGAGAATGCTTACATTATATGTATCCTCGCTGTAGGTAAAGCCGTCCATATTCTCCGCCTCATAATGCTCCCACGGAAGCGGCAAGGCAAAAGAGCCGAACATCAGATAGGTTGAATAGTATTTCTCGTCCGTTTTCACGCTTCGTGTCTGCTCGAAGGGGAGAAAGAATTCTTCCGTCTGCTCGCACTCGGCTTTTAGCAGTCCGTCTGCGTGAACATATACGATATGTCCTCCGTTATCGTTGACAGTACCGCTTATGATAAGCTGACCCTTTGCTATGCCGCTTCCAACGGTAGTCTGCAGCTTGCCCTTATATATTTCCGTATAGATAAGCTGACCGTCAAAGTCGCTTATTACGTTGCAAGGTGTTTCTATCGGAATTTCCGCCGGCTCAGGATCGTTTGTTTCCGCAACCTTTACAGATACTCTGCTCCCCTGCCGTTCGACCGCTACCCATGACAGCCTGCCGATTCAGCCATTGCGGATCTCGCGATACCCATTCGTCAAAAGACTTCCTGCTGCA
>OKWC01000030.1_pt1 | contig 22491 bp, 31 predicted proteins | sample 1606971 | NCBI WGS metagenome assembly OKWC01 (sample SAMN04414076, study PRJEB24778) | human gut metagenome | material: faecal | host: Homo sapiens
TAAAAATTCAAATATATTAAAAAGACTTATCGGAATGACCATCCATGCATCTAAACTATCTACATCAAAAAAATATAATAAAGAAGTTTTTGCATTATGTTCGCAGCAAAATCCGTTCCTGCATACAGAATCAGGCAACAATTTAGAAGTGGAGCCAAAATCAATGCAAAGTCCGCCTTTAAAGAGACATGAAAATAAGTCTTCCAAGTAGTGGTTTTATGGACTCTTTCTAATAGTATATTCCCAATATAAAAACATATACTAACTAAATAGATACGCAAAAGTATCACTAATGGTGTCAAGACAAAAGAAGCAAAACGGTATTCACCAAACTTTGAAAGCAGCCATTCCTTCGTTTTAATATCAACGGCCAACATATTATGTATTTGAGGAACAATAATATATTCTTGTTGTACATACACTATCAGGCAAGAAATTCCCAATATGATTAAAACATAACATTTTACATTCCAGTTAAGGTAATATTGAAGTAGATTACTTTTCATTATCTTTTATAATTTATACACAGCAAAAAAGGAAGAATAAAGCAATTCTAGATTTCAAGATTCTTCCTTCTATTCATGATTTCTTACTTCTTGTAATACTGATTAAATATAAGCAATATTGCTACAACTAAAAGTAATATTGCATTCATATACTGCATTGAAAAGAAAGTTCCATATATTACTATGTAATAGCATAAATTCATGATACACCCAATCAAATAAATCACAAGTATAAGAAATAGATATTGTTTTTTCATAAACCGTTTGTTTTACTAAAAACAACTTCCAATCGTTTGAATTCCACTAAATGATGTGCCAGCTAATGATAATCCATAAGATAATCCAGAAACCCATCCTACAGGTCCAGATCCTAATGAAGCAGCCGACAACACAACTCCTGCAACTCCCATTCCTAAACTTACCAATGCTCCTTTGCAATCACTTTCCAGACCACCATTGACAGATTCCATCTGTTTCAAATTTAGTTCTTTCATAAATAATAATATTAAAAAAATCCTACTCTATTATGGCTTTTCGGATGCCGCCTTTTTATGTATACTAAGGGTATCCATTAAAATAATTCTTTTATCTATCAAAGATGTATTATATGTATTTTCATATATATTAATTATGTCTAAAGCTTTGCTCTTTAATGAATATTCTGTCAATTCATTCTTGTTTATTAAATTTCTTCTATCAGATAGAGTAATTGGACTATCTAAAGACATTCCTCGTTTATAAATATATAAGCTTTTATACTATCTCCCTTATTCTCAGCCAACTGTCCTAAAGCATACCAAGGACGGCTTAAACCACACATAACTTCCAATGATTCAATAAATAATTTTTCAGCTTCAATTTTATCTCCCTTGTATAATAATACACTTCCTAATTTAGCCATATTTATAGGATCACCCTTCCTAACAGACAAGATCTTCACCACATTTTCCACTATCTCTATCCAATAACAATAATTATGTTTCTCTAATTTAGCATATATATCCGTCTCTAATAAATAAGGTGCTATTATTAGTGCTTTCACAAACGCCCTTTTTGCTTCAACAAATTGTTTATGGCTCTCACAAAATAAGGCCCATAATAAAAACATTTTTCTTCCTCATCGGAATTTTCCACTGCTTTTTCAAAGAAACTTTTAGCTTTAAATATTTCCCATTTAGGGCATATAATAGACCAAGATTAAGACTGAACAAACGATTTTTAGGAGCCATGTTGTTTGCCAAGTGAAAATAAGCTAAAGATTTATCCAATGCTTCTGAAGATACTTTACTCAAAGCCATATAATTACGTAAATTAATAGCCGTATCCGTAGCAGCATAAAGCAATCCCATATTGGCATAATAAACAGGATTCATAGGATTTAACTTTATAGCTTTTTCTATAGTCCGCATCGCCTTCTCAGAATCCGCCATTGTACAAGCCTTATTGTTAAGCTTATTAGCATACGAATAACGAATATGCCAAAAGCCCAACAGCAAAATCATGCAACCAAGCACGCCCTGTACAGCAATTTTATGTTTACTTGAACAACTCATAATTATCTTCTAACGGTTGAACCAAACTAACCATTATCAGGAAACAAAGTATCATCATATTCTCTTTCTGAAAAAAAGAAGAGAATGTAACTTCCCTTACGCCTAATGCCAGCAAAATAGAGAAAAATACAATTGATCTCAATTCTCCTTTTTTCATTTGGTGTATTCCAATGTATATAAGCGACAAAACCAATGCGCCATATACTATAACTCCGACAATGCCTTTTTCAGCCGCGACCTGCAAATAGGTATTGGTAGCATAGGATGTAAATAGTCCTTGCCTTTCCTGTCTATAAGTATCCGAAGCAAGGGCATAGTTACCACCTCCAACTCCTGTTGCCGGAAAAAGTCCGAATATATTAATGGCTTCTTTCCATTTAACAAAACGCCCTGCCGTACTGCGTTGCTGTGAAACGGTATGATTCATAAAACAAGTAATAAGAACAGACTTCCTTTCTGGTAACATACACAACAAAGTGGGCAACCAAACACACAAACAAATAGCCAAGGCCTTTTTCAGCATATCACGTTTATAAATGCAAAAGAAAGTTATCAGCATAGCAAAAAATACGAATAAAGCAATATATGCCCCACGTGAGAAACTGACCAATATAGCAACCAACATTAAAATTTCCATACAGATATAGCATATCTGCTCTTTTCTATAACCCGACTCCAAGATAGATATAATAGGAAAAGGTACTAGGCACAACAACATAGTAGCCCAATTATTGGACAATTGCCCAAAAGGCCGATAATGGCTCCTAAAGTCAGTAAGATTCTCAAAACCTACACTATAAAACCGATCACGATGAAGCAAGAAAAAGAATAACGTAATCAATGATAAAATGCCTGCTACTATGGAAAGTACTTTATACAAAAAAGCGAACTGACTACGAAAACGAATAAAAGTTCGAATAAAAAAGTAAAATGCTATTGATAAAAGAATCTTCAGAGTCGCAGTAATACTATTAGGAATATAAACAGAAGTCAGGCAACAGAGTAACTCTACGGCACATACTGTATACAGAATGTAATCAAAGCAAGATATTTCCCCACTTGTCAAATACACAGCCCCATGTCTAATATCATAAACATAAAAACACACAACAACAGGAAGCATAATAAATATCCATGAAAAGATATCGATAAACCCTATCAGCAAGAATAACCCCATTGACAAAAATGCCAATAAATTAAACTTTTTGTTATGTATCAAACCTCCATTCATAAACTATTCTACATTTATATTTTTTATTAAGGACGTACTATCCACTCCCTCAATTATCTCAGTATATATTCCATCCGAGATACCTGTTTTCAGAAACCGTTTTTCATATTTACTTTTATCAGCTACTATTTCTACAAAAACAGAATCATAGTTAAACTGAAAATATTTCTCTTCCAAAGCCAGCACGTGCTTTTTCCGCTCCACCACTATTTCTGCATTAGCCGTACAACCGGCTTTTATCATTTGCTTATATTCTTCAGGTATAAACAAACCGGCAGTTATTTCAAAACGCGCGACTCCATCCTGCACAATTCCCTTGGGGGCGACAAGACTTAATGCTCCGTCAATAGTTATATTCTTATCCATAAGAACCGATAATGACAGTTCCATCCCTACAGCAAGTTTCAATATATCAGATTCCAATACGTTTCCTTTAAATACTAACGATTGCAGATCTGCCACTCTAGCCACGGTTGTTCCTTCATTCAATGTACCTCTTGCCATCACAGACCCACCCTCTTTTATCGGAAGCTCCAATATAGTACCTGCGTCAGTCGCCGTTATAATATTGGATATTCCCTTTTGATTATATTGCCCTTTCAACATATCCAACTCCGATTCTACGGATTCATATTCGGACAGAAGAACAGCCAAATTACTTTCTCGCCCTCATACACCTCTTGCGCTATCAACTTTTTTACATATAACTTTTCCGTCCTCTCAAAACTAGCTTCAGCAGTCAAATACCTGGTTTCCGCTATTTCCAATTCCTTTAATAGCCGCCTGTATTCCAACGGATCTTTTACATATCGTATTTGTGCCAATGGCTGTCCTCCCACCACTTCATCTCCAACCTGCACCAACAACTTTTCCAACACACCGGAGATAGTCGATTTTATATCTATTTCTTTAGAGGGCTGTATCACCCCCGGAATAGTAAGTTTGCTCTCAATATCCCGATACTCGGCACGGATAGTAGAAGCGGGTATCTTTCTACCTCCCTTTGCCGCCCGGTAAATGACAAATGCCAGGAATACCAGGATCAAGGATAATATAACAGTTCTTACTACTTTCATTTCAATTTTCTTCTTTTAGAGCTTCTATAGGGTTCAGTTCCGCCGCATATATCGCCGGCCTCAGCCCGGCCAATGTTCCCGCTATCACTAAGATAAATATGGCGGCAACAGCTGTCGGAAAATCCAGTCCCGGTTTTTCCATCATCGGAGTGTCTTCTGAGATGAAAAGTGCTACAACCTTCAGTATCCCCCATCCCAAAACCAACCCTACATATCCGGCTAAAGAAGTAAGAGCTATGGATTCCCATAAAAACATAGCCTTTATCTGCTGTGCCTTGGCACCTACAGACTTGCGGATACCTATTTCACGGGTACGTTCCTTTGCCGACGAATACATGATATTGCCTACTCCTATTACGCCACTGACCAAAGTGCTGATTCCCATAAACCACAGGAACTTGCGAATCATGACAAACAAGTCAGTAAATGCCTTTACCTGTTCCTCCATGCTATTAAAGTAAAAGACTTTATCATCACTTGGGGCAAATTGATATTTTCTGGCCATCACATTCCGCACATGGGTATTCACCTCCTTTATTTTGGCTCCTTTCACTGTAGAGAATACAACTGTGCCAAACCGCCCGGCAGTGGCATCAACTTGTTCATAGACCGAGTAAGGCATATAAATGACTCTTGCCTCATACGAATTAAGCATCGTATTCTTTATTGTTCCAATCACCCGGAACATCTCCTGCCCCATACGGATATACTTGCCAATGGGATTTTCTTTTCTGAAAAGCATATCCACCACATTTTCACCTATCAATACCACTTTTCGAGCTTCATTCATATCCAAGGCATTCAACATTCTACCATGCTCCACCTCCAACAATTTTATCAAGAAGTAATCAGGATATACCCCTCGCACCTCAAACCCAGCCATTCTTCGTGCCGGCATAGACAGCGTTCCAACCGCCCCGTTTCCGGGCGACAGATGGGTTATCTCGGGTATTCTTGATTTCAACATATTCAAATCTTCTTTTTGAAATTGTATTTTTCTTCCACTAGCCGCTCCTTTATATCCCATTGATGTTTCTGACGCATATACATAAGTCGTGCTTTTAGAGAATCCATTGAAGAGTTTGAACACTCCCCGTTCAAAACCTGAACCTATTCCAACCAAGACTATCAGGATAAAAATCCCCCATGATATGCCTATACCGGTCAGAATAGTACGTGAAGGCTTTCTTTTTACAGACTCGTATATTTCGCACCAAAAATCCATGAACATACAAGATAGCATTTATTATAAAGAGAGCGTATCGGATGCTACGTACTCAAAATAACCATACCAATGTTCGCCGGATGCTGTAACAATTTCCAATGTATAGCTCCCCATTTCCAAATAATCAATAGGTATATTCATCTCACTACCTCGCTGATATCGAGATATGGGGATACGCAACATTTCACTATTTGCACTATTATAGAGGATGATTTCCGCATCCTCTGATAGGGAATGAAAGGAAAAAATTAAAGAAGATTCCAGCAACGCAACTGAACAAGGAGGGATAAGAATACTTCTTGTTTTTCTACTAACTTTTTTTGTTAATGGTATTTGCTCTGATACAGATTCATTTTTCAAAGAGAATCTCTCATTAACCTTAGCCCATACAGTTACAGGATAGATACAACTTGCAACAAGGCTTACCAATAAATACAATACTAATTTGTTTTTCATAGCTACATTATTCGTTTGGTTTACATCAAACAAAAATTAGGAATAATGCAAATTAACCACAAAAAAAAGCAAAATAGACAAATAGTGACTTGATACATATTTTTACAAACAGCTGCATATCAATATATTACAAGCCATAATTCATCTAGTTCCGACCACCGATATAGACAAGAACATCAACAAGTATACATCACAAATAAAGTTTATCCGCATCATTCGCCATAAATTCCTGTATCTTTTTCTTCATTCTGAGTTTGGCTCTTGAAACAGATTGAGGAGTTATGCACAGAAAAGTGGCAATTGAAGCATGAGGAAAGCCCAACTGTAACAAGCACCACAACTTCCGTTCGGTGGCACTCAGACCCACAGCCTCGACACGGCTTTGAAACATGGGACCGAACAAACGGATGACAAAATACTCTATAGCATCCAATTCCTTTGGAGTTAATGCATGAGCTGTATCGGGATTATCTAAAAGTTGAATAATGAAAGTAACGGTTTCATAATGCCTTCCACTCTCGGTCTTTATATCCTTGTATTTCTTCAGTTCGTCCAGCAAAATCTTATTTTTATCCGCCAACTTGAGATTCTCTTCCTTATTCTTCTGTTGCAATTCCAGCAGATGCCGCCTCATTACCTCATTTTCCGCAGACAGACTTTCATTGTTTTGCGCATAGCGGAAAGACAAGTCCTCTATCTCTTTATTCCGCTTGATATAATCGTGCTGCAAGGTGGTCAAACGTTTTCATTCTCCTGTATCTGCTGTTGCAGCAACAGAATACGCCGCTCTTTCTTCACTCTCTCACGCTTGTAGACCGACAGGAGGTAGAGCAAGAGCAGAACGACAAGCAATATAGCACCCACCAGCCGCCATTCATTGCGCTGCTTGTTTATGGCAAGCAGTTCCTTTTCGTGGGCAAGTTCTTGATTGTTGTATTTCACCTGGATTTCTTCCAGTTTCACCGTTTGCGTATGCTCATGTATACTGTCAGCATATAGGTCATATTTCTCTCTATAAGCCAAAGCTTTCTTCCAATCCTCACGTTTTTTGCCACTTCATACAAAGAAAGATAAGCACTGGCCTGCCCATACAAATCGCTATCATTCTTGATTATATATTCTGCATAATATATAGCGGAATCATATTGTTCTTGTTGTACATATACGTTAGACAAAGAATAAAAATAAGAATAATCATCCTTCTCTATATTATCTTTTACCGATAATAATAGTCCCAAGGCTTTTTGATATTCTTTCCGCTCCGAATAGATAATGCCCAAATTACGGACAGCAGTCTGCTTCTCCTCCTTTGAATCAATCAACTCAGCCATTCGTAATCCTTGCAGGGTATAGTGTTCCGCACTATCAAGTTTTGCCAGCAATAAAAAACTATATCCGGCATCCAATAAAGATATGGCATAATTGGTACTGTCCTTTATTTCCTCAAAAGTGCGGACGGCATCTTTATAATACCTCAAACCCTTGGCATACAAGCCTTGTCTGAAATTGGCATTTCCTAGATGCGAATAGCACAAGGCCTTGTATTTAGGCTCATCCAGTTGCTTCATAGCCGTCAGCGCACACAGATAGCAACGAACAGCCGCGTCATATTCTTTCGCCTCACTATATTGCCTCCCCTGATAGAAGAAGGCTTTTGCTTTTTTCAATGAGTCTTCACTATGCCGATAGAATGCCAAAGCCGATGTGATAGGAGCATCGGTTATAGAACGATACGTTTTATCCAAAGCCTGCGTCAGCAAAAGGTTGTAGTATGCTTTCTGCTCCCTGTCTCTGCAATCATCGACAGAAAATTGCTGTAAAAAAAGTAAAGCACTATCAGGATGTCTCTCCATATACGCCTCAGCCTCTCTTAAATAGTCCTGATGAATGGAATGCCGGTTGACACAAGAAACCGATAAGAATAATCCAACAAATAAAATTAGATTTCTCATAATACAAAATTTAAGGTTTATGCAAATATAACGGAATATTTTTCCCGAAACAAGAATATGCTATAAAAACATATGAAAAGCCGGACAAACATCTCTGTCGCCCGGCTTTCTTAATTATCAAAACAATCAAAGAAGCATCAATTTGCCATTTCAGAAATAAACTTGATGCGGACCAACCGGATTTCATCCTCCGTATAGTCATCACCCAATTCATCCATCGCGTCATCTATTTTGTCTGTTGTAGACTCCTTGAAGTAATCATAAATATCGTTCAAATGGTCTTCATCCATAATTTCCTCCAGGAAGTAATCAATATTCAGCTTGGTTCCTGAATAAACAATAGCCTCCACTTCATCCAATAATTCACCGAACTCCAACCCCTTTGACACTGCAATGTCGTCCAAGGCCACCTTCCGGTCAATAGCCTGAATGATGGATACCTTCAGTTTGGATTTATTGGCCACCGTACGGACACGCAAATCCTCCGGACGCTCTATTTCATTTTCCTCACAATGCTTCTTTATCAATACACAGAACTCCTGGCCATAACGTTTTGCCTTTCCGGCACCTACGCCCGGAATATTCTGCAATTCTTCCAAAGTCACCGGATAAATGGTAGCCATCGCCTCCAAAGAAGGATCCTGGAAAATAACATACGGCGGCACATCCAGTTTCTTGGACAGCTTCTTGCGCAAATCCTTCAACATAGAGTAAAGCACGGGGTCTACTGCACAAGAGGCACCTCCCCGAACCGGAGTTTCTTCTTCCTCCTCCTCAAAATCATTGTCTTCAACAATCTTGAAGGATTTCGGTTTTTTCAAGAATTTATGTCCTCGGGGGTAACCTTCAACAGACCGTAATTCTCTACGTCTTTACTTAAATAACCCGCTATCAAAGCCTGACGGATGACAGCATTCCACATTTTTTCTTCTTCTCCCATGCCTGAACCGAATACTTCCAGTTCTTCATGTTTATGAGCAAGTACTTCTGACGTTTCCTTACCCAAAAGAATATCAATTATATAATCTGCTTTAAAGTTTTCTTTCACTGCTATGATTGCTTCAATCACAGCGCATAATGAATCCTGAGCCTCCACTTGCTTTTTAGGATTTAAACAGTTATCACAATTTCCACAATTCTCCTCTGTATATTCTTCCCCAAAATAATGTAACAATGATTTACGACGGCATATAGAAGACTCTGCGTATGCAGCTGTTTCCAACAGCAACTGTTTGCCGATTTCCTGCTCTGCCACGGGCTTTCCCTGCATAAACTTCTCCAGCTTCTGCAAGTCCTTGTTGGAATAGAACGTAATACACTGACCTTCCCCTCCGTCACGACCGGCTCTCCCCGTTTCCTGATAATAACCTTCCAGACTTTTCGGAATATCATAATGTATCACAAAGCGCACATCGGGCTTATCAATTCCCATTCCAAAAGCGATGGTAGCTACAATCACATCTATATCCTCTTTCAGAAACCCGTCTTGATTGGCTGTGCGTGTAGCAGAATCCATACCGGCATGATAAGCACGCGCATTGATTCCGTTAGCTTGAAGCACTTCGGCCAATTCTTCCACCTTCTTACGGCTCAAACAGTAGATAATACCTGATTTACCAGGATTAGCCTTGATAAACTTGATAATATCCCTGTCAATATTATTTGTCTTCGAGCGCACTTCGTAATACAGGTTCGGGCGATTGAAAGAGGACTTGAACTCCTGCGCATCCTGCATACCCAGATTTTTTTGAATATCCATACGCACTTTCGGAGTTGCAGTAGCAGTAAGGGCAATCACCGGCGCCTTTCCTATTTCATTAATAATAGGACGGATGCGACGGTACTCCGGACGGAAGTCATGCCCCCATTCCGAAATACAGTGTGCTTCATCCACCGCATAAAATGAGATCTTCACTCCTTTCAGGAAATCTACATTCTCCTCCTTTGTCAAGGATTCGGGAGCTACGTAGAGCAATTTGGTTTTGCCGCTCAGGATATCCGATTTAACCTGGTCTATAGCCGATTTGTTCAATGACGAATTTATAAAGTGTGCTACTCCGTCTTCCTCACTGAAATTACGCATGGCATCCACCTGGTTCTTCATCAATGCAATTAAAGGAGATATAACGATTGCTGTTCCATCCATGATAAGGGATGGCAACTGATAGCATAACGATTTACCACCGCCCGTAGGCATCAAAACAAATGTATCATTTCCGGCAAGCAGATTACGGATAATCGCTTCCTGATTACCTTTGAAAGTATCAAATCCAAAATACTTTTTTAATGCGTCCGTTAAATTTATATTCTCCGTCATTGTATCAATAGTTTTTCACGGTTTTCCCGATTTCTTGTTTTACATCTTTTGTTGCCTAACAAAGTTATAAACAAGTTCTCAAATTACACGAATATTTCGGGTAATATTTTTCAGAAGAATTGCATTTTTTCTTTCTCTCTCCCTTTATATCTTGATACTAAGCTGTTTGCATTCGCGAAATATTTGCCTTTCCCATCTGCTGTTTTGCAAAATCAAGTGTCACTTCGTACTTTTTCGCTTTCTGAGAGGGAATTTCAAACATAACGTCCATCATGATCGTTTCCACAATGGAACGTAATCCGCGTGCTCCTAACTTATACTCAATAGCTTTGTCTACAATATACTCGAATACTTCGGGTTGAAACTCCAGCTTGACCCCATCCATCTCAAATAATTTAACATACTGTTTGATAATGGAATTCTTCGGTTCCGTCAAGATATTGCGCAAAGCGGTTCTATCCAACGGATTCAGATAAGTCAAGAGTGGGCAGACGGCCTATGATTTCAGGAATCAGCCCGAATGATTTCAAATCCTGAGGGGCAATATATTGCATCAAGTTGCCGCGATCTATCTTCACCACGTCCTTTGCCGCGCTATAACCTACCACATGCGTATTCAAACGTTGCGCAATTTTGCGTTCAATACCATCAAATGCCCCACCACAAATAAACAGAATGTTTTTCGTATTGACCGGAATCATTTTCTGGTCGGGGTGTTTACGTCCTCCCTGAGGTGGCACATTCACGATAGATCCTTCCAGCAGTTTCAACAGACCTTGTTGTACACCTTCACCACTTACATCACGAGTAATGGAGGGGTTATCTCCTTTACGGGCAATCTTGTCAATCTCATCAATAAATACGATGCCTCTTTCAGCTTCCGCCACATTATAATCCGCTACTTGAAGCAGACGGGTTAAAAGACTCTCAATATCTTCACCCACATATCCGGCCTCTGTCAGCACGGTGGCGTCAACAATGGTAAACGGCACATGCAATAATTTGGCAATAGTGCGTGCCAGCAAGGTTTTTCCCGTTCCCGTACTACCTACCATAATGATATTGGACTTTTCAATCTCTATATCATCCTTATCCACTTTTTGGAGCAGACGCTTGTAATGATTGTAAACGGCAACGGAAAGATAGCGTTTGGCGTCATCCTGACCAATAATGTATTGGTCAAGAAATTCCTTGATTTCCTTTGGCTTCGGAAGTTCCTTCAAGTTCAACTCACCCGGTGCACCTTTTTTTTTGATGCATGGCTTCCTGCATAATTTCATATGCCTGCTCCGAGCAACTGTCACAAATGCAGCCGTTCATTCCGGTTATCAGAAATCCGACTTCATTTTCCGACGTCCGCAGAAACTACATTTCCTTCTACTGTTTCTAGGTGTTTTATTATCTTCCAATGTTTATTCCTTTAAATATCCAAGTTTCCTAATGCGTCTTTAAGAAAGAAGCCTGCATGAAATGATAGGCGGGGAACCTGGGTTGTTTTAGTACTGTTATTCTTATCGAATGGAAATAAATACATTATAGAGCAGCCGGTTTGCGTGACAGCACCTCATCAATCATACCATATTCCTTAGCTTCCTGAGCTGTCATCCAGTAGTCACGGTCAGAGTCTGCCCATACTTTATCAAAATCCGTATGAGAATGGTCTGCAATAATGGTATACAGTTCTTTCTTCAACTTTTGGATTTCACGGGCCGTGATCTCAATATCCGAAGCTTGTCCTTGCGCGCCTCCCATCGGCTGATGAATCATCACACGTGAATGAGTCAACGCAGAACGTTTACCTTCTGTTCCCGCAACCAACAGCACGGCTGCCATCGAAGCGGCCATACCTGTACAGATCGTGGCAACATCACTATTAATGAACTGCATGGTATCATAAATACCTAATCCGGCGTAAACAGATCCTCCGGGAGAATTGATATAAATAGATATATCTTTACCAGACTCTACTGAGTCCAAATATAAAAGCTGCGCCTGGAGTGTATTGGCTGTATAATCATCAATCTGTGTACCCAGAAAAATAATTCTGTCCATCATCAGTCGGGAAAACACATCCAACTGAGTCACATTCAACTGACGCTCCTCCAAAATGTAAGGATTCAGATATCCTTGCGACTTGATGACATCATCCAGCACCATACTGTTCATCCCCAAATGCTTGGTAGCAAATTTTCTAAAATCATCCATAATCTAATGGTTTAGTTATTAGTAACAAAAAAGGGTTTTCAACCTCTATTTTTCAAACAAACAAAAGTACAAAAAAATACGGTTAACGTATCCAATACTCTTATCTATAACGAAAATTTATGGTCAAAAACCCCTTTTTTAGAAAGTTTTAGCAATCACTTACTTCGACTTACTAAGTTATTATTCAAACATTTTGTTGAATTCTTCCATAGAAACCGTTTTGTGGTTTAAAGTAGCCTTAGCTTTCAATGCGGCAGAAAGTTTGCTTTCAGCAGCACGGTTTACCAAACCTTCTACAGATTCCTGCTTCTTCAACATTTCTTTTGCATAGTTCTCTAGAACTTCTTCAGGGATATTCAACATTCCGTATTGAGCAAACTGAATGCGAGTTGCTTCCTTGGCCATATTCATCACATCGGCTTGTTCCACTTTAATCTCATTATTCTTGAGCAATTGCTCTTTAATCAGATGCCAAGTCAGTTCTTCGATACTCTTGTCATAGTTTTCAGCGACAAAAGCTTCACCCTTCTCTTCATTATTCAGCAACATGATACGCTTCAGTAACGCATCGGGGAATTCCAACTTACCAATCTTATTAACCAAATATTCACGAACATCGATCAAGAATTTATAATCGCTATCTGATTCGAACTGCTTTGCAATTCCTTCTTTGATCTTAGCGCGGAATTCTTCCTCACTGCTTACAGTGCCTTCGCCAAATACATTGTCGAACAATTCCTGGTTCAACTCAGCGGGAACCATACGGGTGATCTCTTCCACCTGGAAGCTGAAGTTACCTTTCACACCGGCAACTTCCTCTTTTCTTTATCTTCAATAAAGAAGAAAGTTCAGCTTCATTATTATCAAATGCTACAGCAGGATTAAATACCAGCACATCATTTACTTTAGCACCGTTAAATATAGCCTTTTGCTCATCATTCTTCATATAAGCCGGCATCATTACCGCACCTTCTACCTGAATACCGCCTTCTTTAGTATTTCCATTTTCATCCAATTCAGCCAACAGACCTTTAATCATGTCTTTGTCTTCATACTGCTCTACTTTATCATATTTTGCAGCACGCTGAGTATACATTTTAACCTGCTGTTCTATCAGTTCGTCTGAAACTTCGATAGTATAGTAATCCACTGTATCCGCAGCTGAGATTTCAGCTGTAAATTCAGGAGCCAAAGCGATGTCGAACACAAATTCAAAATCTTCTTGCGTATCGAAATCGATAGGTTTCATCTTTTCTTCATTAGGCAACGGCATACCCAACATATTCACTTTGTTGTCGCGGATATATTCGTTTACCTTTTCCTGCATCATTTTATCAACCTCTTCTACAAGGACAGACTTGCCAAATTGTTTTTTAATCAAACTCATAGGCACCATACCCGGACGGAATCCCGGAATATTAGCTTTCTGACGGTAAGTCTTCAGTGTCTTTTCTACTCTTGCCTGATAATCAGCTTTTTCCAGTTTTAAAGTAAGCAATGCACTCACTTTGTCAACGTTTTGCAATGAAATATTCATTCTGAACTTTATTTATTTAATTATTACTTCTTTCTGTTTTTCACCAAAGAGGTTGCAAAATTAGTGTTTAATCTTTCAATAACCAAATACACAGACTAAAAAATACTAATTGACAGCAGAAAGTATCCATTTAAAATGACTGACTAAGAAACCGATTCAAAAAAAAGAAAAAAGTTGTTTTTCTTCTTGCAAATTCAAAATTTATGCGTTCCTTTGTGCCCGACTGGTCGATACTAATTATAGCTAGTGATTTTTATTACAAGGTTTTACTTTTGTACGAATAGCACTTACGTAAACTCTCTGTCGTTCGAATCCCCTACTTCATTAATAATCACCACTCAGAGAGTATTTTTTATTTTAATTATTTTTATTTTTTCACTATGAACATGTATGTTGGAAACCTTAACTACCGTGTTAAGGAAGGAGATTTGGAACAAGCAATGGCGGCTTATGGAGTTGTTACTTCTGTAAAAGTTATCAAAGACCGCGAAACAGGTAAATCTAAAGGATTTGCATTTGTTGAAATGGAAAATGACGCAGAAGCAGCCCAGGCCATGAATGAACTGAACGGTTCGGAATTCATGGGACGCCAATTGGTAATCAAGGAAGCAAGACCTAGAGACTAAGTACTTATCTGATACAATCAAAAAAAAGCTCTGAGCAAATTCAGAGCTTTTTTTATATCCCACATCTCCGGTTTTATACATTTTTTCCCTGCCTTGTCCTTTTCCGCCAATTGAAAATCCTTACGGCGAAGCACAAAATTAGTGCCTAGATATTTCTCACGGACAACAGGATTTTCCGCTAGTTCTTCAGGGGTTCCCTGAAACAGAATTTTTCCTTCAAACAACAGATACGCACGGTCGGTCAAGCGCAACGTTTCCAATGCATTATGGTCGGTAATTAAAATACCGATATTTTTATCTTTCAATTTCCATACAATATGCTGGATATCCTCTACGGCAATAGGATCTACTCCTGCAAACGGTTCATCCAACATAATGAACTTAGGGTCGATAGCCAGACAACGCGCAATCTCCGTACGACGACGCTCGCCTCCTGAAAGCTGGTCTCCCAAATTCTTACGTACTTTCTGCAAACGGAACTCGGCAATCAAGCTTTCCAGTTTGTCCTTTTGATATTCCGGAGTAGTATTAGTCAACTCCAGCACAGAGGCAATATTATCCTCCACGCTCATCTTACGAAAAACTGAAGCCTCCTGTGCTAAATATCCAATGCCATTCTGAGCACGCTTATATACAGGATAACTGGTAATATCCAAATCATTTAAGAATATATGCCCCTCATTCGGCACGATAAGTCCCGTAGTCATATAAAACGAAGTAGTCTTACCGGCACCATTCGGTCCCAACAACCCTACAATCTCTCCCTGCTTCACATCAAAAGAAACATGACTTACTACCGTACGCTTGCCGTATTTCTTCACCAGATTTTCTGTACGAAGTATCATACGGTTGTCATCGGTCACTGTATTTTGTTGTTCTATTTCCTGCTCTGACATATCCATGTATTTTGCGACAAAAATACTAAAAAAGTTTAGGAAACGCATAACAGAACAGAAAATCAGAACTTCTTTTGCATTTATATAGACAAAAAAGGCTACTTTTGCAGGAAATTGTGAAAACTATGATGATAAGACCCATAACAACCGTAGGGAAATATATCATGCTGATGGGGCGTACTTTTGCTCGTCCGGAACGTATGCATATGTTTTTCAAGCAATATCTCAATGAGATGGTACAGTTGGGAGTAAATTCCATCGGTATTGTACTGCTTATTTCTTTTTTCATTGGTGCCGTAATTACCATTCAAATCAAATTAAACATCGAAAGCCCGTGGATGCCCCGTTTTGTGGTAGGCTACACCACCCGCGAAATCATGTTGCTGGAATTCTCCTCCTCCATCATGTGCTTGATCCTGTCAGGAAAGGTAGGTTCTAATATTGCCTCCGAAATAGGAACCATGCGTGTAACCCAACAGATTGATGCATTGGAAATCATGGGGGTCAATTCCGCCGGATACCTTATTCTTCCTAAAATTATAGCTTTGATGACAATGATTCCTTTTTTGGTTATTTTCAGCATATCTTCGGGGATTATTGGTGCCTTTTGCACCTGTTGGTTCGGAGGAGTCATGAATGCCGAGGATCTGGCCTATGGGCTGCAATATAGTTTTCAGGAATGGTTTGTATGGTGCTAGTTTTATTAAATCTATCTTTTTCGCTTTCATCATTTCCAGTGTATCTGCTTATTTCGGTTACACGGTAGAAGGAGGTTCTATTGCAGTAGGTAAAGCCAGTACAGATTCTGTAGTAATGAGCAGTGTACTCATTCTATTTTCCGATTTAGTATTAACACAACTTTTAATGGGATGATACAAGTTAAATCATTATATAAATCATTCGAGGGAAAAGACGTATTGGTGGATATCAATGCTACTTTTAACAATTGGTAAGACCAATCTGATTATCGGTCAGAGCGGTTCCGGGAAGACGGTATTAATGAAGTGTATCGTCGGTTTGCTGACTCCTGAGAAGGGCGAGATTCTGTATGACGGACGCAACTTCCTCAACATGAATAAAAAAGAAAAAAAGACATTGTGCCGCGAAATGGGAATGATTTTCCAAAGTGCCGCCTTGTTCGACTCTCTTACCGTACTAGAGAATGTAATGTTTCCATTGGATATGTTCTCAAACGATACGTATCGTGACCGCGTAAAACGCGCCCAATTCTGCCTGGACCGTGTGAACCTGATTGAGGCACAAAGCAAATATCCGGGAGAAATCAGTGGTGGTATGCAAAAGCGTGTAGCAATTGCACGTGCCATAGCTTTAAATCCCCAGTATTTGTTTTTGTGATGAACCTAATTCCGGCCTGGACCCTAAAACCTCCCTGGTAATTGATGAACTGATTCATGACATAACTACAGAGTATAATATGACCACTATTATCAATACTCACGATATGAATTCCGTTATGGGAATCGGCGACAGTATTCTCTATATTTATCAAGGACATAAGGAATGGGAAGGAACAAAAGATGATGTGTTCACTGCTACCAATGAACGGCTGAATAATTTTATCTTTGCATCTGATCTGCTCCGCAAGGTGAGAGAAGTGGAAGAACATAGAAAATAATGATAAAATGATTAGTGGTTAATAACCAGCGGATATCACGGTGAAACCCATTAACCACTAATCATTAACCACTATTCTTATTTCTGTCTGATAAAGATATTTATCGGCGTTCCTGACAAATTCCATTTCTCACGTATCTTGTTTTCAAGGAAACGCTTATAAGGCTCTTTCACGTATTGCGGCAAATTAGCAAAGAACACAAAAGAAGGAACCTGTGTGTTTGGCAACTGCGTACAATATTTAATCTTGATATACTTACCTTTATTTGAAGGAGGCGGATAAGCTCGATCAACGGAAGCATTTCTTCATTCAGACGAGCTGTCGGAATACGGGTAGTACGTGCCTGATATACTTCTTTTGCAGTTTCCAGCACCTTGAAAATACGTTGTTTTGTCAAAGCGGAAGCAAAGATGATAGGAAAATCAACAAACGGTGCCAGACGGGAACGAATGGCTTCCTCATAAGTTTTCATCACTTTGGCATTCTTGTTCTCTACCAAGTCCCATTTGTTCACCACTACCACCAAACCTTTCTGATTACGTTGAATGAGAGAGAAGATATTCAAATCCTGTCCTTCAATGCCGCGGGTGGCATCCAGCATAAGAATACACACATCCGAATTCTCAATAGAACGGATAGAGCGAATGACAGAATAATATTCCAAATCCTCGCTTACCTTATTCTTCTTACGGATACCCGCAGTATCTACCAGATAAAAGTCAAAACCAAACTTTTCATAACGGGTATAAATAGAATCGCGGGTAGTACCTGCAATCTCTGTTACAATATTACGGTCCTCCCCGATAAAGGCATTGATGATAGAAGATTTTCCGGCATTCGGACGTCCTACTACTGCAAAACGAGGGATATCCTCATCCAGCAGTTCTTCACCCTCCTTACTGAATTTACCTACCACCAGATCCAACAATTCCCCTGTACCGCTTCCGCTTAATGCAGAAATACAATAGGGATCACCCAGCCCCAATTTATAAAATTCGGCAGCATTATATTGCAGTTCATTATTATCAGTCTTGTTAGCTACCATAATAACAGGTTTCTTTGTACGCCGCAAAATAGAGGCTACAGCCATATCCAAATCGGTAACCCCGTTCACTACATCCACAACAACAAGATTACATCGCTTCATCTATGGCAAGACTTACCTGTTTTACGGATCTCTTCCTCAAAAACATCATCCGAGTTTACTACCCATCCACCGGTATCAACGACAGAAAACTCATGTCCACCATTCCGACTTGCCATACTGACGGTCGCGGGTAGTTCCTGCCTGCTCGTTTACAATTGCCTGACGCGTTTTGGTCAGACGATTAAAAAGTGTAGACTTTCCCACATTGGGGCGTCCTACGATTGCTACTAAATTTCCCATTTTCTTTCTTGTTTACGGCTATCACAGTCGATTTTAATCCATTTGATACCCAAAGTTCTTTTAATTCTTTGTCCGAGCTTCTCCAATCCTTATCAACTTTCACAAAGGTTTCCAGGTAAATAGACTTTTGGAAAAAATGTTCCAACGTTTTTACGAGCCTCTGTAGCCACCTTCTTCAATGCCCTGCCCTGCTTACCTATAATAATACCTTTTTGCGATTCACGTTCCACATAAATCACAGCATTGATATGGATACTCTTAGCATCTTCCTTAAATTGCTCCACTACCACTTCTACAGAATAAGGAATCTCCTTATCATAATAAAGCAAAATCTTCTCGCGGATAATCTCGGTGACAAAGAAACGCGCCGGTTTGTCTGTCCACTGATCCTTACCGAAATAGGGGGGTGAATCGGGCAGCAATTCCTTGATACGCTTCATTACCGTATCCACATTGAATTTAGAAGTAGCGGAAATCGGAATAATTTCAGCTTGAGGAAGCTGTTCGTGCCACGCTTCCACCAACTTGACCAAGTCTTCCTGATTGGTCAAATCTATTTTATTAATTAACAATAAGACAGGAACCTTGACATTACGGACTTTTTCTATAAAGTCCGCATTTTTTATCCGTTTTCTCCACCACATCTGTCACATACAGCAATATATCCGCGTCCACCAATGCCGACTCTGAGAAGTTCAACATAGATTCCTGTAACTTGTAGTTTGGCTTCACTACTCCCGGAGTGTCCGAGAATACAATCTGCATATCGTCCGTATTCAAGATTCCCATGATACGATGACGAGTTGTCTGCGACTTGAACGTTGCAATAGAAATACGTTCCCCCACCAGCAAATTCATCAGTGTCGACTTGCCTACGTTGGGGTTTCCTACTATGTTTACAAATCCTGCCTTATGCATAATTCTTTCATTTTATTGGTTACAGACAAAAAAACGCATCGGAATACGGATGCGTTCATTTGTATTTGTAGTTTAATGATTATTATCTCTTACTACCATCGTAACCCCATTTCACATAAACGGCTCCATAGGTAAAACCTGCGCCGAAAGCTGTAAATATCAGGTTATCTCCTTTCTTCAGCTGCTTTTCGTAATCCCAAAGACACAACGGAAGTGTAGCACCACTGGTATTACCATATCGCTGAATATTAATCATTACCTTTTCCAAGGGAACTTCCAAGCGAGAGGCTACCGCATCAATAATACGCAGATTAGCCTGATGAGGAATTACCCAGTCGATATTATCTTTATTCAAACCATTCTTTTCGGCAATAGTCGCTGTAATATCCGACATATTGGAAACAGCATATTTAAATACTGTTCTTCCTTCCTGATAAAGATAATGCATCTTATGATCAACAGTGAAATAAGAAGGAGGACATACAGAACCACCGGCTTTCATGTGAAGAAAAGGAAGTCCCTTACCATCTGTACGAAGAATAGAATCCATAATACCATAATCTTCTGTAGTAGCTTCCACCATACATGCTGCTGCACCATCACCAAAGATAGGGCAAGTTGCACGATCCTGGTAGTTTACCATAGATGACATCTTATCTGCACCGACAATAATAATCTTTTTATGTCTTCCCGATGCGATAAGTGAAGCAGCAGTTTCCATTAAATACAAAAGCCGCAGCAGGCAGCCTGCAAATCAAATGCAAATGCATTTTTCAATCCCAGCTTATCACACAGGATAGAAGCAGTGGAAGGGAAATGATAGTCAGGAGTAGTAGTTGCTACGATTACTGCATCAATGTCATCCGGATTAGAAGCTGTTTTCTGCATCAGTTGTTTGGCAGCCTTACGCGCCATATACGATGTACCTAATCCTTCTTCATTCAGAATACGTCTTTCTTTAACTCCGATTCGAGTCATAATCCATTCATCATTGGTATCTACCATTCTTGAAATCTCTTCGTTAGTCAAGACATAATCTGGTACATATCCACCGACTCCTGTTATTACTGCATTTATTTTTCCATCATTCCAATTTAATTAGTTTATACCCTTACAAAAAAGTAGCCGACAGAGCCGAAGCTCGCCGGCTTTATTTTATAAAACGTACAAACGTGTTTAAAGCTACTGATTAGACAGCAGCTTCTTTTTCGATTGCTAACTTACCTCTATAATAACCGCAAGCTCCACATACAGTGTGGTAAACATGCCATTCGCCGCAGTTAGGACAGATAGCTAAAGTAGGAGCAACTGCTTTATCATGAGTTCTTCTCTTTGCAGTTCTCGTTTTTGATTGTCTTCTTTTAGGATGTGCCATTTTTCTAAACTTTAATTATTATCTAATATTTTCTTTAATTCATTCCATCTCGGATCTATTTCCTGGGGCCCTTCGCTGATATCTCCTTCGGGTAACTCCACCGCTATGTCATCATCATCTTCATCATCCGCCGAAATGCGCAAATGCTTACTCAGCTTGCCAACCATGCCTTTGTTGCATTTCCCAGGCGCATGTACATGCTTCATGGGAATATTCAAGGCTATAAACTCATACAAAAACCATGCGATGTTAATATACCCATCTTCTTCAGGTACTACAACTATATCGCCCTCTTCCGCAAATGAAGAACCTAACTTTACTTTCAGTTTATCTGAAGTTGAAACAGGTAATTCCATTTCATCCAAGCAACGGTCACACGGTACAATGACAAAGCCTTCAGTTTGAAAATCCAACAGAAAAACACCGGATGTCTTTTTCACATTCAGTTCTACTGCCAGTTTCCCTTTCTGTACTTCCGGTCCATCCAGATCTACAAAGAATTGATTATCCAGCGTAAACTCATACTTAGCAGAGTCCGCTTTCATATTCTTCAATTCAATCTTATATTTATCAAACTTTCCCAAAGCAATACTATATAAATCGGGCGACAAAGATACGAATAATATTCCAATATGTATAATATAAGTGCGTATTTTTCAAATATAAATTAGACATATATTATTTTTAGCGCATAATTTAGCGTTTTTTTGAAGTGTGTTTGCCTTTCATATCTCATATCAGTGATTTTCATTGTACACTTCTTCCCTTTATACTCCACTATCCCTTTTCGGCTCATACAGCTTGCATAAAGACTCTATAATCATCTCCCGGTTCTCTATCAGGGCAGGCCTTCAGACCTGCCTGTTCTATTTCCAGTCCCTATTCCAAGGCATAAGTACCCGGCGAGGGTTTCCGGAACCGCCCCTGCCGGAGAAAAGACATGGCGGAGCCTTCCGGAGAGTTCCGTGGGAAAGGTACCCACACCCACGGGGAAAAAACGGTAGAGGCCACATTTCATGCGTGCGTATACAAAAAAAGCCTCCGGAACTTCTTCAAGTCCGGAGGCTTCAATCAAACGGCGGCTACCTACTCTCCCACTGTGACGCAGTACCATCGGCGTGACAAGGCTTAACTTCTCTGTTCGGAATGGGAAGAGGTGGAACCCTTGTGCTATAGCCACCTGAATAAGGTTGACATATTGTTGAGCTGTTATCGTAATTTCATTCTGTAGTAAAAACCAAAGGTATACACCATCCGACATATAAGGAAAGTGAACGGGCAATTAGTAATGCTCGGCTTTGGTATCTCTACCTTTACACCTGCATCCTATCAACGTCGTAGTCTACAACGACCCTGAGAAATCTAATCTTGTGGCCGGCTTCGTACTTAGATGCTTTCAGCACTTATCCGATCCAGACTTAGATACCCGGCAATGCACCTGGCGGCACAACCGGCAAACCAGAGGTCTGTCCAACACGGTCCTCTCGTACTAGTGTCAGAGCCACGCAAATTTCATGCGCCCACGATAGATAGAGACCGAACTGTCTCACGACGTTCTGAACCCAGCTCGCGTGCCACTTTAATGGGCGAACAGC
>OKWC01000032.1_pt1 | contig 22004 bp, 21 predicted proteins | sample 1606971 | NCBI WGS metagenome assembly OKWC01 (sample SAMN04414076, study PRJEB24778) | human gut metagenome | material: faecal | host: Homo sapiens
ATTTACTTGATTGCCGGTTTCTTATGTTTCCTCCCTCAATAGCTGTCAATTTCATATCTATTTCAGATTGATATATTCGTCCATATCAGTTAATTCATCTGTAAGCCTTGCAGTTTCATTTATTACCTCTTCATAACCTGTTAATGCCGAAAATGGTGCAAACTGGGCAGCTCTGTCATGAATTGACATCTGCATATGGTTCTTTGAAACGTGATGTGGAAGATTAATTATATCATCATAATTCACGCTTTGTGTCCTCCTATCTGGCTGTTTCTCTCTCTTCCTGTTGCACCCTCTTCAAAGTTAATTCCTTTAAGCATTGAATTTTTACCATATTTATTTTTAACAGTAAGCATAGCTTCCTGTAATTTTCTTTCTTTATCTAATGCAGCTTTTTCTTTCTTCTTCTCTTTTTCTAATGCCTCATAATCCGTAAATAAGTCCATCTGCATATATTCTTCTACTGCATCCTTTACTTCATCTTCATTTACAATTCTATTCGCTGTAATATTTATTCGTCGTACTAGCAGATTATAATCTACTATTTCATCAAATAGCTTTGAAACTGCATTCATGATAACATTTGAAGATGATGTTTTCATCTTAAGATTTGTAGTTCCATGTGCATGTTTAGGTATGGAACGTCCATATCTGTCTATTGTGATTTCGCCCGAATATTTCTTACGTCTGTTGACATCAGTAATATTTTCTATGTCATATCCAATTGTTAAAACTATCTGGTCGGTAAGAAGCCGTTTCTCCACAAGGCTCAATGCTAACTGGTCGCTCATCTCCATTACAACTACCTTTGCTTTATCCATTGTATAAGGACAAGTAAGCACCTGTCCTGCCCCAAGACTCTTTGTCTCCGGCTTATAAGCTTTAATATCTGCAATTGTACAGGGTTCATATCCCCAGCTATGGTCTATCAGCAATTCCGCATTTATTCCAAATAATTTATATAACAATTCTTCATTGTAGAAATCTCCAGCTTCACCAATGCTGCATCGTGCTACATCTCCCATTGTATATATGCCATTTTCTTCTAATTTCTTTGCATATCCTCTTCCAACTCTCCAGAAATCAGTTATCGGTCTGTGGTTCCATAACATTTTCCTGTATTTCATCTCATCTAATTCTGCAATTCGTACACCATTTTCGTCCGGTTCAATATGTTTTGCCACCACGTCCATAGCTACTTTACATAGATACAGATTTGTTGCAATTCCTGCTGTAGCTGTTATTCCCGTATTCTTTAATACGTCCTCAATTATTTTCATCGTTATCTCTTTAGCAGTCATTCCATATATTTTCAGATATCCCGTAATATCCATAAACACTTCATCGACTGAATATATATGAATATCCTCAGGTGCTACGTATTTAAGATAAATATCGTATATTTTCCTGCTATATTCCATATATAATGCCATTCTTGGCCTGGCAACTATATAATCAAGTTCATACTGTGAATTTCTCAATTCTTCTGAATCATATGAACTGCCTGTAAATCTTCCATCCTTTGTTCTGCCACGCCTTATACGGTTGACCTCTTTAACTTTCTGTACTACTTCAAATAATCTTGCACGTCCCGGTATTCCATATGCTTTTAATGAGGGTGATACTGCTAAGCATATTGTCTTTTCAGTTCTTGACCTATCAGCAACCACAAGGTTCGTTGTTAATGGATTTAAACATCTTTCCACACATTCTACAGAAGCATAGAAAGATTTTAAATCAATTGCAATATAAATTCGGTTATTATTATTTATTTCCATCTTTCCATCTCCTCCTATTAATACTAAAGGTGTCTGATAATTATACCAGACACCTCTATATTCGTCTAATGCTTTATATATCTATAGTCTATACAATTTGTACATTTTCTATATAATATTCATCAGATTTATTTTATTCAGATTATAACTGTGGACCTGCTGAAACAAGTGCTTTACCTGCTTCATTTCCTTCGTATTTAGCAAAGTTCTTAATGAATCTGCTTGCAAGGTCTTTAGCTTTTGTCTCCCATTCAGAAGCATCAGCGTAAGTATCACGAGGATCAAGAATTGCGCTGTCTACACCTGGAAGTTCTGTTGGAACTTCAAAGTCAAAGTGTGGAATCTTCTTTGTTGGAGCTTTATTGATGTCACCGCTAAGGATTGCATCGATAATACCACGAGTATCTTTAATAGAGATACGTTTGCCTGTACCATTCCAACCTGTGTTAACAAGGTATGCTTTAGCACCACTCTTCTGCATCTTCTTAACAAGTTCTTCAGCATATTTTGTAGGATGTAACTCAAGGAATGCCTGTCCGAAGCATGCTGAGAATGTTGGTGTAGGCTCTGTAATACCACGTTCTGTACCAGCTAATTTAGCTGTGAATCCTGAAAGGAAGTAGTACTGTGTCTGCTCAGGTGTAAGGATAGATACTGGAGGAAGTACTCCGAATGCATCTGCTGATAAGAAAATAACATTCTTAGCTGCTGGAGCAGAAGATACCGGACGAACGATGTTCTCAATATGATTAATTGGATAAGATACACGAGTATTCTCTGTTACACTCTTATCTGTGAAATCAATCTTACCATTCTCATCAAGTGTTACGTTCTCAAGAAGAGCATCACGTTTGATTGCATTGTAGATATCTGGCTCTGAATCTTTATCAAGGTCGATAACTTTTGCATAACAACCACCTTCGAAGTTGAATACGCCATTGTCATCCCAGCCATGTTCATCATCACCGATAAGTAAACGCTTAGGATCTGTTGAAAGTGTTGTCTTACCTGTTCCTGATAAACCAAAGAAGATTGCTGTATTTTCGCCATTTAAGTCTGTATTTGCTGAGCAATGCATTGAAGCCATACCTTTAAGTGGTAAGTAGTAGTTCATCATTGAGAACATACCCTTCTTCATTTCTCCGCCGTACCATGTGTTGATGATAACCTGTTCACGGCTTGTAATGTTAAATGCTACTGCTGTCTCTGAGTTAAGACCAAGTTCTTTGTAATTTTCAACTTTAGCCTTAGATGCGTTGTAAACAACGAAATCTGGCTCGAAGTTCTCTAACTCTTCTGCTGAAGGTTTGATGAACATATTTGTTACAAAATGTGCCTGCCAAGCCACTTCAACGATGAAACGGATTGCCATACGTGTATCTTTATTAGCACCACAGAATGCATCAACTACGAAAAGTCTCTTATTAGAAAGCTCTTTCTTAGCGATGTCTTTTAATGAAGCCCATACTTCTTCTGAAAGTGGGTGATTATCATTCTTATATTCATCAGATGTCCACCATACAGTGTCCTTTGAATTTTCATCCATTACAATATACTTGTCTTTTGGTGAACGTCCTGTGTAAATACCTGTCATAACATTTACTGCACCAAGTTCACTTTCCTGACCTTTTTCATAGCCTTCAAGACTTGCCTTTGTCTCTTCTTCAAATAATACTTCGTAAGAAGGGTTGTGAACAATTTCAGTTGTTCCATTAATACCATACTTGCTTAAATCAATTTTTGCCATTTGAATCTAACTCCTTTTCTTTAATAGTTAGTAGAAAGTTTTACATCTGCATGTGCAGAATATGTCATTTCTTTCTATCGAAGTCTTTTTTCAACTTCACTCATAATATTATACATTATTACAAAACAAAATCAACAAAAAATCTTGATTTTCTGAAAATTGTTAATTTTTTATCATTTTTATTCTTTTTTTGCACTATCCTTTATTCATTTTATTTTAATTTTTCCTTTTCTTAGGTGCATAATCTTTCATCTCAGTTATCGCCCCACCTGAAACTGCCCACAGATACAGACTTGCTACGCTACAATACGGACTGAAACGTCTGCGATATTTTTTCAAATAATTTTCTGTCAATCTTCCTATGATGATATACCATTCGAAGCCCTCTCTGTATTGCCAGATCATCAAAGCTGAAGATATCTGGTCTTTGCAGACAGAATAGTAAAATCATTTCTGCTGTCCATACGCCAATTCCCTTTAAAGAAGCAAGTGCCTTAATGGCTTCTTCATCAGACATCTCTGAAATATCCTGTAAATTAAAGTTTCCACTATGTACCTTATCCGCAAAGTCTTTTATATACTCAGCTTTTCTAAAGCTCATTCCCAAGGACTGTAATCTTGATATGTCTGTTTTATAAATATTTTCTGCATTAACTTCTCCTAACTCATCCTTCAGACGTTGCCATATAGTCTCCTGTGCTTTAGTAGAAATCTGCTGTCCTATGATATGATGTACAACCGATGAAAATAAATCGGTATCTGTTACACGTTCAATGTGTCCAATTTTCTCAATGACCCCACCTAATATTTTGTCTTTACTTTTTAAATATTCAATTTCTTCATCTCCATATATAAAATACAAACCGATTACCTCCAATTTGACTATTCATTTTGATTACATTATCTTATCACTATTTTACAGAAAAATTGAATATTCGCCAAGAGAATACAGAAAAAAGAACGGATAAATGATTACTTCATAACTTCATCATTTATCCATTCTATAATACTTTATATCTTAGAGTTATAGGGCTAATCGTGTTAATGACTAATCTCAGCCATCAAATGCTTATCCTATAACTCTCTTTATAAAATTACTTCTCTATAAATTTATTTCTTTGTAAATTTTGCCGTAAGTGTTATCTCATCTGTACCATCATCTGGTATTCTAACTTTGCCATCAGTAACTGTCAACGTTTCACTTTCATAACTAAGTGTATATCCATTGCGTTTAATATCAGGCAGTGTTATTATTTCGCCTTTATTTACAAACAGGCTATAATAATTGTCTGTAACACCATCAATGCTTATCTCGATACCAAGAATAATCGTGTTCTCTGTATCTTCGCAATATCTGCCCCAGAAGTAAACATCACTGTCAGGCATAGTATATATTCCCTCTTTGTTGACAAGTGAAATATCTGTCAGACATATCCATGTTTCATTAAACATATATCCATCTTTCTGCGGCAAATCAATATATGAAAACATTTCTTTACCTACAGGAACATCTGAAATAGTACAATATGGTTCAGTTTCACCATCTATTATATAGTAGATATTATGTGTTGCTGTTGTATAAATACATTCCACACTGACATCATTATGTGGCATTATGAATTTATATTCACCATTTTCTTCATAAATATCTACATCATCCGATTTCCAGTAATAAGTATAGCCACTCTTCTGTGGCGGAACCGGAAGTGTCACAACATTCATGTATTGCTCACTTAAAGGACTATCCTCACTTATTGAACCGTCAATTGTGATACTTATATCATAGAATTTAGGTGATGACGTTGCTCTAAATATAACATCATGAGCAGGCATTACAAATTTTCCATCTGTTACAACTATACCATCTGCTGACCATTCCGTAACATCATAATAGTCTTTTACCGGTTTATCAATAACCGGAATTGTATCACCTATTTTTGCAACTTCCTTAGTCTTATAAATCTGTCCGTCAAACTCATAGGTTATATAGCATTTTGTAGTTGTTGCAATTGCAGTTAATCCTGAAGCAGGCATTGTTTCCGGCTGTTTTACTAAAGCACCTGCTGCCCCTGACCATGACCAGCCATTGAAAATATATCCTGCTGCCTCTGAAGGTGCACCAAATACCGGAAGCATATCGCCATAATGATAATTCTTCCTTTCAATAACTGTACCATCAAGAATAAACGTAATTGTGTATTCTTGATAATCACCATCAATCCATATTGCAGTAAGTGTTACATCTTTAGTAAGTGTTATTGTGTCATCTGCTCCATAGATATTTCCATCTTCATCTATCCAGCCTCCGAATATATAATCACGCAAATCATCTGTCTTAGATACCTCTGCCATATCTGACAATTTAATCTCTGCTCCGTAAGCTTCAGTTCTTTCATCATTCCCCGTCAGCTTACCACCATTAACATCAAGTTTTAATGTATGTCTGTGTACATTCTTTTTCCAATTGCCAAATATTATCTCAAGTGACAGCCCATCTGCTGATGGAATACTTGATGAACCCTGATACTCAAGAGTATAACCTTCACCCTCAACATTCTGAGGTATATAGTTGTTATATTTCTCAACAAATGCCAGGTAATCATCATAACCGCCTGTAAATGTATCAGTAGTTTCACCATTCAGAAGCTCACCATATGGAGTTGAAACTTTTACAGTATATGTCTTAGGATTTACTTTATAAATTGCTGTAAGTGTTGTAGCATAATCAATTTTAACCTGTTGACCGATACTATAAACCTGTCCTGTTTTATTATCTTTCCAGCCTATCGGCTCGTAATCATTATATTTATCAGAATCTTTTACAGCCCATCTTGAAATAGTCACTTCATAATCTTCTGAGTCAAAGCTATCTAAATAATCATAGAACAGATTTCTTCCATCACCTGCATCAAGATTAATCCTTACATTACGTCTGATAATCGGACGTATTCTAAGGTCTCTATATATAAGCTTATCTAATTCAAATTCTCCAACATTGTAAACCATATTGGTCTTCACACCATTGTATAAATTGATATGAAGTTCCTTCCTGCCAGTTACATGCGGCAAATGCTTCATCTAATTCAGACTTTGGTACAGACGTTCCACCATCAACCTTTAATGTCTTATAAATCTTGAACTCGCGTGCTATGTCATCATAATAGAACAAGTCTACATTGTATACATTGGTTTTATATATAGCTTCATAAACCGTATCTTCATATACTTTTGGTAATTGAGACCATAATTTATAAATTGTCTTACCACCATCTGAACTATATCCAAGTAATGTTTTGCCAAGCGGTGTTGCTGCATAAGGCATATCAGGTGATTTACCATAAGGTACTTCCATTTCTCTGACTACCGGCTCTCCATACATTGTCTGCGATTTGAATTTAACTGACATATTTTTTAATGTATAACCGGCTCTGTAATAATAAATTACCTGATGATATTCCTTGTTATAACTATAAAACAATTGTCTTTCTGCTCCATACAAATCAGATGATGTAACCGAACACAATGCCTTATCAGTAGGAAGTCCGCTCTTAAGATAGTATTTATCTACCTTATAATCGATTTTCTTCATATTATTTGCGGCATATTTAAACATATTATAATATCCTTGTGGCACACCATTTATTGAATACCAGCCACTAAATTTTATATTTTCATTATCGACTATATCCGGAGGTGTTGCATCATCACCAACATTAACAGCTCTTACTTCTGTCGTCCATATGTCTTTATTAACATCATAATAAGTGAAGCTGACTAATGCCTGCGCTCTCTTTGCATGGTATATAATTTCTGTATTATCTTTAGATACCGGAGTAAAATACGGATCACTTTCCCATTCTTCATCCATGTATTTCCAACTGTCTACAGCTCCATTTGTATCAAAACTGCCTGCATAATTTCCAGCCGGTACCTGTCTTGTACCAACAAGTGTTTTTTCTCCATCAACTTCTCTGAAGAAATTAACAGTGTACATCTTACCTATGTCATCAAAATTAACTCTTGATTTATCATACCATATTACTCTAACTGTTTTAGTTGTACTTGCTTTAGAATCAGCAGTCTTTGTAAACTGTAATGTATTGCCATAATAGTGGACCTGAGCTGTACATTCGTCAGAACTTTGCCTATATGATGAATATGGCTGGTCATATGTCAGATGCCTTCCCTGACGGTCATAAACTACTCTGAATCCCTTACCCGAAACTTTTAATGTCACCTTATTCCATGGTATAGTCGCATTTTTATCAAGTACTCCGGTAGTAATATCTACTACCTGTCCGGACATTGGTGAAAGGTCATTCACGTCTATGCTGGCATATGAGCTTCCATTAGAATAAAATACTATTGGCGTTACCGGATCATTTAAGCATACAACAAGTTTCTTATCACCCATTGAGAATAACGGCCACTTACATTCCGGTATCAATGGTGCATCAACTCTTATATTAAATACTTTAGATTCCGCTACCAGATTTACCTCCAGATAAATACCACCTTCTAAATAGAAGCCGCCCATAAGTGTACTATATACTGTATCATATCTGTGGTCAGGTTTTACAACATGATAACGTGCGTATCCATAGATATCAAGATAAGCCCCTACCTGTACTTCGACTCCGACTTCGCCAAGTCGTCTAAGCCCAATAAATGATACTGTAAGCTGACCTGCAATTCCCATCTTAATTCCTGTATATCCGCATAAAGTCAGATCAAAGCTATATCTGTCAGCTCCAATCAGCTTATTCTTGTACATACTGAATTCTTTTTCTTTAGAATTACCATATGCACCCACCTGTCTTGCATCAAGTACAGAAAATTTACTTCCTATACCACCTGCAAAACTCATTTTTACCACAAAATCAAGTTCAAAGTTAAGCTGGAATAATGCTAACGGCTTTGCCGTAGAGAATAATGGCAGTCTGCAAAGTTCTATATAACCGCCTTTCTTGTTAAGCATGTCCTGAACTTCTTTAACAAGTCCCTGAGTATCATTTTCTTTATCACTTCTAAGCATCTTTGTAACTTCATCAGTGATATTTCTATAACTGTTTGCCCCTACAGAACATACAAGTACCTGCAATTCGATATCAGTCTGCGTATACATATTAGCCGCATAGTTAAATTCAAGTTCAGGCGTATCAAACCATTTAAACTCAAATTGCTTATATCCCTGTAAAGATACATTAATATATTCGGTAATGGTAAATGTTGCATCAACTTTTAATTTACCTTTGACATTTCCCTTATAACCGAGTGTAAATGTAATTGCTGTCCAATAGTCAGGATTAGGATATGTAAAATTATTATTTTCTGCCTCTCCTATCTTAACAGATACCTTAAGGTTCTTGCCTAACCTCTTAGCAAGATCAGCAAGTGTATCCTCCTTAGGATGCGCATAATCAGAAAAATCCTTCAGCCTGTCATCATCCAGCGTACTTCCTACCAGTGATTCCCCATCTAACTCTTCTTTTACTGTCTCACTTTCTGCAAGCACAGCTGCAAGTACATAATTTAATTGTTTTGCTCCCTCGCTGTTATAGATTTCCTGTTCAAGTGCTGCAGTATCGATACCATCTACAAGATATTTATTCTGTGCAGGATCAGTAAAATATATATCAACCTTATCATATACATCTTCAACATCACAATCATCTGTCTGTATATAATACTCGTCATCATCCTTTATGCTGTCAATGATTTTAACAAAAAGACAATCGTCCGTAATATTATTTGTACCATCTCCAATACAGATAACATCATCTACTGCAAGCGTATTTGCCTCGTAATAATCTTTCTGAATAATATATTCATATTCATTAGGTGTCTCTGTAAGCTTCGCTTTATCAAGATATTTAATGCCATCCCTAAGCTCTACTATATTAGATTCTTCTTTATATATTTTAAATGTATATTCTGAAACTACTTCATTAAGTCCCTTAAAATGTACCCCATCATTGGCTGTCATACGATACATACAACCCTTTGTATATGGAGTTTCAGGAACTATGGTGTACTCATTTTCACCATTTGGTGTAACCGTAAATCTCTCCGGAGTATCACCTGTATATGCAAAAAGTGTAATAAAACTGTTAATATTATCAGCAGTTATTACTTCATCGCTGATAAGAGTTATCGAATGATTTTCATCGCAATTTTCCTCATAATAAGTTGTATCTTCCACAGGTTCATAATCATCCGAAGAATCCTTAAATGATGCATAAACTGTCATATCTTCATTTACAGGCGTATCTGAAAAGAATTCATCGGTAAATCCTGTGTCGGTAAACCATCCCATAAATGCCTTACCTGCTCCGAAAGACTGTGGAAGCTGTTCTATTGTTCCGCCTTTTTTCACTGTAATTGGCTCAACAGGTGTTCCATCTCCCGTATCAAAAGTTACAGTAACCTCTTCGCCCTCGGAAGGCTCATTGTCTGTATATGCAACCTTTGCAGTTATCGTCTTTTTAACACCATTTACTGTTATATCCTTGTTTGCAATTACACTTCCACCTGAAGCAGTTGTGTTTGTACCATTGTTTGCAAATGCATCAGCAGGTAATATCGAGAATAACATTATCATACATAAAAATATTGAAAATATTTTCTTTAATTTTTTATTTTTAATGCTGAATGCCAAAAATATTATTCCTGATAAAATTGCGAGTATTATCCATATATTACTGTGTGAATCTCCTGTTTTAGGATTAGATGATTTATCAGGTGTTGTTGTCTTCTCATCTGATGTTGTCTGTTCCTGAGTAGTTGTCTCTCCTGATGTCGTTATCTTCTCTGGGGTTGTTGTCCCTTCTGTTGTCAACTCTTCTGATGTTGTCTCCTCTGGAGTTAATTTCTCTATGTACGCTGTTAATTCTGTTATTCTGTCTTTCCCGGCTGCCAGCGAATATTCCCCCTCAGAAAGCCCTCCACTTTTAAGAGTCAATCCATCAGGTAGTGTAATTTCAGATATTATACCACCGACATCATATGTACTGTTATTTGTAACCTTAAGTACGATATTGATATCTTCGCCTTCATTATAGCTGTCCTTGTCCGTAGTCAATACAGCTGATACAAGTGCAGATTCCTGTGCCTGTATCACTGTGGTTACCGCCATCACACATGAAATCGCAAAAAACACTGCTGAAATTAGCCATGCAATTAGTCTTTGCCTTTGCTTTAATGCTTTTCCATTCAATAAGATGCACCTCCTTGATCATTTAAGTTATCTTGTTACCTATAGCTTCTTCAAGTCCTGTTTCTGCCTTTGCTACAATCTCCTCTATCAATTTAGCTGCAACTGAATTAAGGTCAACAGCAAGTACTGCCTCAATAAGGCTATTGCGTTTTTCTGTTGGTACATTATACAATTTAAGACAACAATCCAGATATCTTCTTAGCTTTCTATCTAATGTAAAATACATATCGCAAGGTTTTGCCATAAATCCTCTTGTTATACTTCCCGATGCTATATCCATTTCGTAAAAATCCTTATCCTCTGCATCTGGCATATATGCCGCAAATATATTTTTAATCTGAATAGCTGTACTACGATAGATATATTCAGACGTACTAGGCAATGTATATGCCATAACATATATTTCTCTAAGTGATTCAGATAATTCTGTTATGTTTATCTGTAGTGCCGTTTCGAGGCAATATACCATAAGTGGTTCATGATTTTCGGCAAATGAACGTGCCTTTTCAAACTGATTTTCGAACATTATCTGTGTCAATTTCAAGAGCAATGCCTCTTTATTTTCAAATGCTGCAAAAAAGATGTTGGTGACATTCCTGCTGCCCTTGATATCTGGGCTGTAGTCGTTTTCTCATATCCTTGTTCTAAGAACAGCTGTATCGCAGCAAGCAACATTTTATTGCGTCGTGCTATCCCTTTAGGTTGTAGTCCTTTCAATGTATTTTCTCCTTTTGATTGTAATTATGAGTTTAGTTTTGAGTGTACTCAATTATAACATTTTCTACCAAAAATGTAAATATCTATTGTAAAGAAATGATGAATTAACAATATTTACACTACTTTATATTCGAATTATGCGATATTTTTTTCAAAAGAAAAAGGTAGCTATCGAAATGATAACTACCTGATACTTCTTGATTTATTCAATTGATTTTATTTTTTCGCAGTGCCCTCAATCTTCTGTGACTCACCTACAATTACAATCGGAATGTAATACACTTAGACCTCTGTTTCTCCTCCGACTTTTTTCTCTTCATCCTTCTGTTGTAAATAAAACATAGCTTTTTGTGTTTCTATCTCTTCTCTCAGTTCTTCTTCAGTTGGTAAATATAATTTATATTTGCTGGCAAATAATTGCTCATTACCATGTAAAATCGAATATCTAGCAATGTCTTCATCCGTCTCAGAACACAGTACAATACCCAGTGTCGGATTGTCATCTGGAGATTTCTTTAATTCATCATACATGCGAATATACATATCCATCTGCCCTACATCCTGGTGGGTAATACGTTCCGTTTTCAAATCTATAAGTACAAAGCATTTCAAGATATAATTATAAAAGACCAAATCTATATAATAATCCTGTTTTTCTGTATGAATATGTTGCTGTCTTGCTACAAATGCATACCCTTTTCCCATTTCCATCAAAAAATTTTTGCAAATTACTGATTATACTTGTCTCTAGTTTCGTCTCATTAAAAGATGTATCTGGTGTTAAGCCCAAGAACTCCACTACTACAGGATTTTTTATAAACTCAAGTTTATCATTCTGATATGAGGATGTCTTTTCTTTCATTTCAGACTCTACAGCATTCTTATCCTGTGATTGAAGCATACGATAATAATACTGGGTATCAATATTTCTCTGTAAGGTACGAACACTCCATGTCTGCTCATAAGCTTCTTTCTCATACCATTTGCGAGCTGTTTCATCATGAACTTGAAGCAAAGTACGATAATGCGACCATGATAAACACATATTAGATTTTCCACACGCTGTGTGGAAAATCTCTGGAAAGCATTTATAGAATCTGTAAAAACTATAAAGATTTGTTTTTGTAAACCCTTTTCCATATTTTGTTGTAAGTTCCCTTGACAATCTTTTAATAACTTCAGCACCATATTCTGCACGTTGTTCACTAGCTAATTCTTCTTCTGCAATTCGATATCCAATCAGCCAATTCCTTTGCGTTAATATCATATTTACAGTACGGTATGCCTCTTTTTGAGATACTTCAATAATATTTTTGTACATCATTTAATATGTTGTCTGTTTTTTCAAAATTATTCATAATAGCATTATTTACACTATTCATAATTTCATTCATCGGTCTGCTCTCCTTTCAGTAGATTATAAATCTGCCATATTTTCTATATAAATCCATTGTATATGTAGGTTTGATAGTCTGGCTCTGATTTATCTAATCATTACAATTTATTTTGATAATTCTCTAACTTAATGAAAATTCTAACTACATTTACTTATCTATATTGCAACCTAAATGCTCAATTACTTCTTTTCTTCCTCTTTTGTATCAGAATCTATAAGCATTTTATATCTTTCAAAAGACATTGACCTAAGAATTCTTATGTTAAGCTTGACATTACTATTTTCAAATACTTTTCCCGCCACATCAATTAGCCAACCAAATAATAGTAAAGCAATAACATTTCCTATTAATACATCATTTACTTCACCTCTACTGTTATCAGTAATTATTGTTGCACACATACCAAGCAAAAATGTTATTGAAATTTGAAGCCATCTTAAAGCGCCACTACCATATTCATTAAATAAATATTCTAAAATAACACTTACTCCTGCTTCTTCATTCTTTATTAACATTTCTTTTGCTAATTCAAAGCCTGCTTCACATTCTGACAAATCTGCATCTTTTATAGTATCTCTTACTTTCCTTGCCGCTTCACGTTGCTGTTCTACTTTGTATGCTATATTTTCTTTTTCAAAAATTTCTAAATTTCATTTCATTCTCCTTATCCTTTAAGTACCTATAAGTGGTTGACAGACACCACAAACCTCATAAATATTTCATTTCTTATTAAAATAGAACCATCTAAAGATGACTATATCTCTTATCTTTTGCATAATCGTATCATTTTGCCAGTTCCTCATAAGCCTCCATATTTTGTTTAATAAAGCACTCCGAAATTGCAAATACATCTTCTGTTGATGCAATTTTTTCCTGTTCCGCTTTACTAAAATCAATAGCCTGTGTATTAGAAACCATTGTATTAGTATCAACTGACATAATATCCACCTCACTTATCCATATTCTATATTACTGAATAATTATGTTACTTTTTAACCCCTTTGCAAATTTTTTTTAAATTCAATTATTTTCTAAACTTTATACTTAAAAACAGTCAATTTATACAATCGACCGTTTTCCATTGCTCATTTTACTTCTAGCATCAACAAAACATCTGATTCATAATATCTATATTATTCAGTTACCAAAACTAAAGCCAAAATATACTATATTGATAGCAATCTCATAAATTCTTCTAACTATGCATTACCCTTTGGCATAACTGGCATATCAAATTCATTTAATCCTCCAGCTTTTTTGAGTTTTTGAATCTTTGAAAAACTTTCTTGATTAAAACTACACCATGTTTCCAAATTATAAAGGACATTTATCTTTATACAGGCATCTTGATGATTTTGTAGCGACTCATAAAAATTAATGCCATCCTCAATTATTACTGCATACTCATTTTTATCCTTAATTGTTCTGATATCCTCAGTCTCCTCAAATACTTTCTTTGTTATAAAATTTCCTGACTGTGGTATCTTGCCATATTCAGGATACTTTATACATTTTATTTCTTCTTCCTTTTCAGCAGTAATTCCATATATTAAACGAAATAATTCCCTATCATGTGATACAAAATCCAATGTAATATTATTAGGAAGTGAATCCTTGCAAACCACAAGTACTTGCTGTATCTGTTGTTTCATCGTTTCAATCATATCACTCAATTGATTGAACTCTGGAGATTTGTAATCATCATCTCTATGCGCACAATTCTTATCACGTTCATAATAAATCGCCTCAATCAGCTTGTCTTCACAAATTTTCTTTTTGTTTTTAGGATGTGATTTATCAAGTACAACACAGCAGTTTATGTAGAATTCTCTCCTTAATTCCTCAATTTTTCGTCTAAGGTTAAGATTGCACACCTTATCAATGTTTTCTTCTATAAAAAGAATGCTATCCACATTCTTTTTTGCATCAATCAAATACTTTGCCATACTCCATTTATCTATGACAATACACCTCCTCGCACAATTCAATTTACTTGATAAGCTGGTCACAAAATGGTAAAAACTCCTCTATCTTGGCAACGATACGCTTCTGCTCCTCAAGTTGTGGGAGTGACACTATAACATTACTTAGTTCCTTAGCAGGAAGTTGTTTTACTGCAGTTCCTGTTGTTTTCAATTTAATTATTTCAAAATAGTATGGTGATTTTAATACACTATACAAATATTCCACACTGTCTTTACATATAGAACTTAATATTACCATTTGCGCACATATAGATCCTGTATTAGGGGTTTCATCTGATTTGAAAATTTCAACCTTTCCTACAGAACCTCTTAACAGGCAAACAAAATCCTCATATTTAAGTTTTCCATTCCCTAATACATTAAATTTTTCTTGACTGATGTACCTAACATTATCATAAGACAAGTATTTTTCGCCCATATCTTTTGCACCAAAAAAGAAATTCCATTTTCTACATAGTCTGACTCTACAGGGTATTTGCTACTTCTATCTCCATTTTGCAATATAGCAAGCTCTCCTAATCTCACCCATTTCCAACTACTAGGAATCTCAAAAGGAATTTCATCCTCAGTAATCTCAGGCAATGGCTTTTCTTTCTTAATCTTGCCATCCTTGATAAGCTGGGTTTTCTCAGCAACAATCTGCTCATAAAGCTCATCGGCAGTTCCTTCTTCTGGTTGTTGTTCCACAGCTTTCCCTGCATAGCCATTTGCAAGATACTCTTCTTCATATCCTCTGGGAATTTTTTATTAAATGTTTCCAACTTCGTATAAGCCTTGTCATACTGGTCAATATATTGAAGAATTCCCTCTATCTTGGCAACAATGCGATGCTGCTCTTCAAGTGGCGGGAGTGGTATCAAAGATATAACTATTTTTTCTTTTGATATGTTTGGTTGTGCACCTCCGGCTCCCATTTTAATATAATTTCTTCTTTGTGACATCAAATAATAAAATAGGTACTTATTCATAACACAACTATATGGTATACAAGCACAACATGCTTGATTAGTAGTTGCCTCAATTTTAAGAATACCAAGCATCACTCAATTACAGGACTCTCCCACATCCAATTCTTCAGCTCTCCGCTTTTGCTAGCAGTTTCTCAAAAAGCAAATTCAGATTGGTATTGTCTAATGTAACGAATTCTTATCTTCTTTAATATAATTCCAAGATTCGTCATAACTCATACCTTTTACTGCTCCTGGATCATCAGAATTTCTTTAACGAACCCTTCGACATCACCAATATACGTTCTTGCAAATGTATCAGCTAATGAACGTTTAATACGATAGTCTAAATTAGCTGATTGATGAAGGTAATGATCCAAATTACAAGAAACATAGTATACCGAATACGGAACTGTTTTCTGCTTAACCTTTATATTTTTGCAAGAACTTAAATAATCCAAATTCTCACTTTTTTGCTCGTTTCTCTTAACAATCTTATCCACATCCAAACAAGCAATTTTATCATCCTTATAAAATGGAGAATCTTCTTCAGATAACGATGAATCTAAAACCACACATTCATCTGGGATATAAGCCCCATCTGTATCGACAATTTGAATTATCTCTGAAATGTCCTTTGGTAATATTTTCTCTTTATCAAAGAAATCATCTAGGAATAATTCATAAATCGCTTCTTCGATGTTGCTTGGATGTACCCAGTAACGCTTTCCTTGCTTATTCACATAATTTGTAGATGTGATATCTCCGCCCTTTTCTTCCTCTTCTTTTCTAATTATAGGAAAATAGACTTCAATATCCTCATCTATCTCATCATATAATTCAGGAATGGCAAGTTGAAGCGCCTCTCGATCAGATTTACCTTCTACAAGGAACAAAACAATCTTTCTCTTTGGTCTTTTTCCCATTAACGTTCTCCTCCTGCCTTCTTCAACGCAGCAATTATCTTAAAGCGCTTGGTTTTATTGTATATTCCTTCTTCCTGCTCACATAGAATTATTTCTCTAAAGTATGTGTCTCTCAAATTATTTGTAGCAGAAATATTTTTCAGTCTAATATATCTGTTATCTGGATTAGTCGTTGTAAAGTATAAGAACTTTTTATCAATTACTTCCAATGGTCTGAGATTATGAGAAGTAAAGATAAACTGTCCTCTTCCAGACTCCTCAAGTGCCTGAAGGATTTCTCCAAGTAAGTATTCGAAAATGCCTGCATCAAATTCATCAATTGCAACAGTGACCGACTTCTGATTGAATGCTGCAATGATCAAACTTAATACAGAAATAATCTTTCGTACACCATCAGACTCATCTCTAAGTGGCAATTCTTTTCCATCTCTATAAGCTGTCAACATCATTACTGTTGCCGGATTGCCATCTTTGTCCAATGTTTGCGAAAGTTCCTTAAATCCGATAGCTAAACCTGGTACCAATTGACCTAACACCGAACTAATATTATTTAAATCAGCCCTTAAATCTTCCACCATTTCTGCTGGAATAACTTCCGGTCTTTTTGCATTGAACATCATCTGCCCATCAGTTGTATATATAGGAAGCGCAAAATTAAGGCGAATTAATCCCGAAGACTTTGTATCAATCACATATAGATAATGACGTGCATACAGTCTCAACTCTACAAGCACCCTAAAGAAAACAGACTTATCGTCATTTTCCGAAAACAGTTTCAGCGTGTCATGCATAAAAATAAAAGACCGAGACTTGCTACGTGCAAGTTGTTTGTTTACTTCTAATGCAACCAATACCTTTTTCCCGCCACCCGCAATTTCTTTTCTTTTAGTTGTTGGTACAAAGGCATTTTCTTCTGAAGAAGTATCAATTATCACCTGACATTTAGATGCGTCTTCCCATAGTAATGAAAACTTCTCATCAAAAATAATAACCTTGGAGTCTTCATCCGGAATATCGAACTCATCTGGTGCGCCCTTATATTTTTCATCTATCTCTTCCTTAGACAATGCAGCACTGGACATGCAGAATGAATAGGCCGCCTCTCGTATAACTCCGTTTTCATATTGCAAATCAAAAACAAATTCCAATTTAGCAAAATCCTTACCAACCGCAACGCAGTCAGCATATACGCTAGGCACGGAAGCTCCAGCCATAAGCCCTTTTAAAATGGAAAGTGCTTCGATAAAAGATGTTTTTCCAGATCCATTCTGTCCATATATGCCTAAAATGTCCGATTCTGTATCGCATGGAATGAATTCACGACCACAATTGAATGTAATCATCCCATGTCCAACACTCTTAAAATTATCTAATACTACTTTTTTTATTCTTACAGTCGGTAAGTTATTACCATGCTCTTCAGTAATAAATGACTGTTCTGTAATTTGTCCCATTGTGTTCACCTTTCCGTAAATACTTTTACCACTATAATGCATTATACACCTTCCTTATAAAATGTCAAGCAAATCCTCGTTTTTGTATTTTTTACTTGTTTTTTCTATTTTGATTGCACTTTTGATGTGATTCTATTTATAAATATATGCCTCTAACTCAAAAAAATACCTGGAATCGTCGACCAACTTCCCAGATATTCCTAAATATTATTTCCTTCCGCCCATCTGCCACTTATCATGGCTCTTAATCCCTCTCACCGCCTGTCTCAGCGTATTCGCTCTGCCATGCTGATGATATGGATGTGAAAACTTATGCTTATGAAAAATAACCACTAAGTCCTCTCCCGGATACTCTGGATTATGAAGGTGACAGTAATGTCCAGTATTTCTGGACATTACTGTCACATCATAATCATCAACTGATATGATATTAAAATATCGGGGATCAAGGCACTTCAAATCTTCTGCACTGAACAACCGAAGCCTCATTCCCTTCAAACCACGCAGCCAAAGCCTGCTCCACAACTGCTTCCATCTGCTTTGAATCCATTCCATCAAAATACTTACTACCGATAGACTTTGGAAGCCTAAAGATTACACCGTCATTGCCATCCGTGTGCTTCACCTGCAACGTTTCAAGGATTTCTGCCATCTTCTCTTCTGTCAGATTTCCGGATGCCTTACGAAGCTTTTCTGCGTATACAGGCTTCACCTTAAGTCCCTGACGCTCCACAATATTCCAAAGCTCTGCTGCTCTTCCTCTGTGAGATAAGACACATCCACTGCTGCCAACAGAGCAATCTTGTTTTTGCCCATCATATCCTTAAATGGCTGAATCAGATGATTGAGTCGCAGATACCTTGCCGCATTTCTGCTTGAAAAGCCATATTCGGAAGCTGATCTACCCCCAGCATATTATAATTTATTTTGGTAATTCTCTAACTGGTGGAAAATACCAACTACATTTACAACATCATCTCTCACATCGAAAATGATAATATAATTCATCTGTGGCACAACTGCTTCTCTATACCCTTTCTTTACAAGATATGAATCCCTACATTCTGCAAATTGAAAAGGATTGACCTCCAATCTATCATAGATTACATCTATACAATCTAACAAATGCTTCGCTGCCTGTTTATTCTTTAATCGATAAATCAAATGATATATAAGATTATCAAGCAATTCATCAGCATGCTCTGTAACATTTAATTTATAAACCATACTTTGCCCTCTTTTCTCTAAGTGCTGTTCTGGCATCCTTTATCTGTCCTGCCTCAATCTGTTTTTCAGATATCTCGATATCTCTGTACATAGCAATTTGTTTCATGGTTGCCTCATAAATCTCCATGCTCATAATTACCATATCTCCATAACCATTTTTCGTAACATAAATTGGCTCCTCTGTCTTATGGCACATATCAGATATCTCCGATGTATTCTTCAAGTCTTTAATTGGAATTATTTGTGGCATAATATACACCTCCTTATTTATGGTTTAATTATACCATAATTATGTCTTTTTTCAACCTCTTTTATTCATAAAAATCACATTAAAAAACAGAATAACCCATCAGAATTTTAGAATAATTTCTTGACCTGAAACTACATAAAAATACCAATACAATCACATATTTCACATCTTCCTGAAAATACCCGTTATTCGACAACTACACATAAAAACCATAACCAATCAACATTTGAAGTTTTTAAAATGCTTTCTATGCTGGACACCTGCAAGAAATATTCATTCACAAATAACAACCAGTATTGCTTGATACACCTGATATCCAAAATTACCGATAGTTGTATGCAGTTTTTCAACCATATCTCCATTACAGCCTCCGCCAAATGGATACTGTACAGAATAGACTGCCACTTCTACTAGTCCTATCTGGCATCAACAGTTCTGTCTCTACACAAATATCATATCCCTGAATTTAACAGAAGCCAGAATACAACATGCATATTCCACTGTAGAAAAACATTCTAATGAAATAAACTCTATAGATACATTATTTGACCTTCTAAATTTTAAAGAGAAGTCAGCTCAAACTCAACTAACTACAGGACTTTTAAATTTGTATATGAATGCAAACAATAAAATTAACTAAAGTTAACCATAGGTCTATAAATAAATACATCCAAACCAAAAAATAAGGGTGTACAGTGCATCTAAACTATATGCTCAAAAGAAAAACGGTCGATGACATATGTCAAAGACCGTTTCAATTACGATTTTATTTAATCCTCATTCATCTTCGCTAACTTAGCAGCCTGGTCAGCTGCAATACAAGCATCAATTATCTCCTGAATGTCTCCATTCATAATCTTATCTAACTTATAAAGTGTAAGACCGATTCTGTGGTCTGTAACTCTTCCCTGTGGGAAGTTATAAGTTCTGATTTTCTCTGAACGGTCACCTGTACCAATCTGGCTTCGTCTTGCCTCAGCCTCAGCATCATGGGCTTTCTGACATTCAATATCATATAATTTAGAACGTAATAAAGCAAATGCCTTAGCTTTATTCTGTAACTGCGATTTTTCTGTCTGGCTGTATACAACAATTCCTGATGGAAAATGTGTTAAACGAACCGCTGAATCGGTTGTGTTGACACACTGTCCACCATTACCTGAAGCACGCATAACGTCGATACGGATATCTTTCTCATCAATCTGGACATCGACTTCTTCGGCTTCCGGCATAACTGCAACTGTAATTGTAGATGTATGGATACGTCCGCCTGATTCTGTCTCCGGTACACGCTGTACACGATGCACACCTGATTCATATTTAAGAACTGAATAAGCACCCTGACCTGTTACCATAAATGTAACATTCTTCATTCCGCCTATTCCGATTTCTTCACATTCCATTAATTCAACTTTCCAGTTCTTGCTTTCTGCATAATGCACATACATACGATAGATTTCATAGGCAAATAATGCTGCCTCATCTCCACCTGCACCTGCACGAATCTCCACGATAACGTTCTTGTCATCATTAGGGTCCTTTGGAAGTAAAAGAATCTTAAGCTGTTTTTCTAATTCTTCAATTCTTGCTTTAGCTTCATTTAATTCCTCTTTAGCAAGTTCTTTCATCTCTTCGTCACTCTCTTCATCGAGAATGGCAAGACTGTCCTGTACAGTTTCCTTGCATTTCTTATATTCTTTATATGCTTCAACAATAGGTGCAAGGTCTGCCTGTTCTTTCATAAGCTTTCTAAATCTGGCCTGATCATTTGCAATTGACGGGTCATTAAGCTCAAGCATTAACTCTTCATATCTTCTTACAAGATCATCTAATCTGTCAAACATAAATCTGTCTCCTTTTTCCTGTTACAACTCTGTCATTTCCTGACAAATCTTTTAGTACCTCTATATCAGTAAACCCTTTTTGACGAAGCAGTTCCTTAACCTGCTCGCTCTGGTCATATCCGATTTCAAATATAATGTAACCGTCTTTTTCCATATATTCCTTACATTCATCAATTATTTTTCTTGTAGAATTTAAGTCCGTCTGCATCACCATCTAATGCCATTCGTGGCTCGTATTCCCTTACCTCCGGCATAAGCTTTTCTACTTCTTCTGACTTAATATATGGTGGGTTTGATACAATAATATTATATTTTCCCTTGATATTAGTAAATAAATCGCTTTTTTCAAAATGTACATTGTCCACCTTATTCAAATTCGCATTTTCATTAGCTACCTCTAATGCTTTTTCTGACAAATCCGAACCTGTTACTTTCGTATTTGGACACATTTTCGCAATGGATATAGCTATACAGCCACTTCCCGTACACAAATCAAGCACATTTACATCCTGTTTA
>OKWC01000033.1_pt1 | contig 21809 bp, 25 predicted proteins | sample 1606971 | NCBI WGS metagenome assembly OKWC01 (sample SAMN04414076, study PRJEB24778) | human gut metagenome | material: faecal | host: Homo sapiens
AAGTCATGTTCCAAGAAAGCATCACCATTACTGGAGTACGCAAATTTCAAGTCAAGGATTTGGGCATAATCCATAGCTTGTTGAATACCACCCCCAACGGCATGTTTGTTATCTTTAGCTTCTACCACTGCAATGGGCTTACCATTATGGTATAATAGATAATCAGCCTTTTTGCCCTCTGCTACTGAATGTTGGTTGCCAACAACAAGTACTCGACCATCCGTGAAATAATACTCTTCACGCATATTTACGCTTACAGCCCAGCCCTTTTGTTGGAGTGCAGGGGTAATGAACAAGGTGCGTATCTCTTGTTCTTTGAGTTCTTTCTTGTTTACTTCCATGATAATAAATTGTTTTAAGATTTATTACTGCTAACAATCAAATCTTTCACATCAATATCAAGAACATTAGCTATATCATTAAGGGTTTTGAGGTCTGGTTGAACAGAATTACTACACCATTTACTCACAGTGCAATTGGATTTACCAATCTGTTCTGCAAGCCATTTTCCTGTTTTTTGTTGTTCTGCAAGTACGACTTTTAGTCTGTTCAAATTAGCCATGAGGTAAAACGTTTTTAATTCAAGAGCAAATTTACACAAAATCTTTGGAATTGCAGTGAGAAAAGGGCGAAAATGCGCTGAATGGCTTAGTATAAAAGCGTTTATAACGCCAAACGGTGCCAATGGCAAAAATGGGGTAACGCAAAGAAAAGCGGAATATTGAAGAAGAACGGTCTCCAAATCATTACCCGCTGAAATGTGATTTTTAACACATGGCATTGAATGTGTCTCCGTATGGCTTCGATTGACTTACATGGTCTAACTCGTTGAGTAATAACTTTGCAGACAAAAACAGCGAGTATGGCAAGAAGCACATTCAAAGTGCTGTTCTACGTGAATGGCAGCAAGGAGAAAAACGGTATTGTCCCCATCATGGGACGAGTGACAATCAACGGGACTGTAGCGCAGTTCAGTTGTAAACGGAGCATCCCGAAAGACCTTTGGGACGTGAAGGGCAACAAGGCGAAAGGCAAAAGTGTGGAGGCACGGGACATCAACCATGCCCTTGACAACATCAAGGCGCAAATCATTAAGCACTACCAACGTATTTCCGACCGCGAAGCTTCGTAACTGCGGAAATGGTACGTAACGCCTATCAGGGAATCGGCAGCGAGTATGAAACATTGCTCAAAGCATTTGACCGTGAAAACGAGGTGTTCAAGAAACGTGTGGGCAAAGACAGGACAATAGCAACCTACCGTTCACGGGTGGTGGCAAGAAACCATGTGGCAGCTTTCATAAAGTCTTTTTACAGACGGACAGATATGTCCATGTTGGAGATTATCGCCTTCAACCGCATAGACAACAACGGCAATACCATATCCGACAAGCACGAGCGTCTACGCAACACCCGTATCTGCAAGGAACTTACCTTGAAATACGGCTTGCACATGGCAAACGGCAAGGAGAATGTCAAACGTAACCGACTGAAAGAGCCGGATAAGACAAAGTACGAGCTTTACGACATCCTTAAAACGGAGGTCGGCAGATGTGGAAACTGGAACGTGCTTGTCGCCAATCTGAAACGGCAAGGAGCGGAAGTGCATTTCAGTCACAGAGGACAGACGGACGAAATACAGGGTGTGGTATTCTCCAAGAATGGCTACCATTTCAACGGCTCCAAGGTGGACAGGCGTTTCAGTTATTCCAAGATTGATGCTGCCTTACAGCGCAACAGGTATGGGGAACGTATGAATCTGATACCGAAAGTCTGTACAACAGATACGCCAAACGCAACTTCCGATACTGCAAGAGGTGAACTTGTCAGCGGTTCATTAGGATTGCTAAACGGTCACGGTTCATCCTGTAACGCCACCGATGCGGAAGCCAATCTGGAGATGGCGGAAATGTTGCGCAGGAAGAAGAAGCGAAAAAAAGGATTAAGACTATAAAGTCAGGATATTCTATTTCAATGAATAGGTCGTAATAATTCGCCTGTATTGAGATGATTTATTGCGGCTTTTTTGTAATTTTGCAAATGGATTGAGGCAACTCTTTCCAAGAAATATTAGAAAAGAAAGAAGTGTTATGCTCATCTTGTGCTTGAAAACGTAGGAAATTTTCAAATTGGATACAAGGATAGCATAGTGGTTCTCACGCTATAGCGTGGGCTGCTATTGTTGCATCTGTATCCAAGGTTTCCTACGACCTTCAAGTTAAGTGTGGCAAAACAGTTCACGCTTTGTGTTTTACACTTAGACTAAATGTTTTTAGTGTTTAAAGACATTGCGTGAAACTCTTACAAAATATGGACAATATTAAATGAATATCAATCATAAGGCAAAAGCATTGGAATGAAAAAGGAAATAAATATAGCCGTTATTGGATTAGGATACGTTGGGTTACCCTTATTTTGTCTTTTATCCAAGTACTTCCCTTGTATTGGTATAGACAAGGATACGGTTCGTGTTACTCAATTGAAAGATGGAGTTGATTATCGAGAATGTGAAAATCAGCATAACATAAAAAATGGCATTACAACGAAGTTTATTAACTTCCACATATTCTGATTTGACGGAATGCAATGTATTCTTTGTTTGTATTCCAACGGGTATTGATGAAAATAAACTTCCAGAATTGGAACCATTGAAGAACGTCTGTAAGTCGCTTGGTGAAATTTTAAAACGTGGTGATATTGTGATTTTTGAATCAACAGTATTTCCCGGAGCAACCGAAGAATTATGTATACCTATTTTGGAAAAATATTCTATGATGAAAGTTAATGAGGATTTTTCAGTCGGATATTCACCTGAACGAATTAACGTGGGGGATGATTGTCATAGGATAGTGTCCACTCCCAAAATCATTTCTGCATCAAATATAGAATCTTTAAATGTTATGAGAGATATTTATTCAACTATTCTTGATGCGCCTGTAATAGAGGCATCAAGTATAAAAATAGCTGAAACGGCAAAAATGTATGAAAATGTGCAACGTGATGTCTTAATTGCATTGGCAAATGAATATGCGGATTTCTGTAAATCAGAGGGAATAAATATCAATGAAGTCACAGAATGTGCTGCAAGTAAATGGAACTTTGCAAAGGTCTATCCTGGATTGGTGGGTGGTCATTGCATTGGTGTTGATACCTATTATCTTATGAAACGTGCAAAAGACAAAAAACAATCGTTGAATTTGGTACAGACAGCTCGGCATATAAATGAGGCAGAGTCTAAAAAGGTTGCCACTCGAATTAAGGACTATGCTGTGTTTATAAACGCACAGCGTATTTTGTTGTTAGGCTTTTCTTATAAAGCAAACACTCCGGATTGCAGAAATACAAAAAGTGGCAGATGTTTACAATGAACTCAAACAACACTGTCTCGTTGTTGATTGTTTCGACCCGCTGGTGGACACAAAGAAAGTAAGCAAAGATTATGGAATTTCGATTATTCATTCCAAAGAAGAAGTGCAGACAGATTACGATTTAGTAGTGCAACTGGTGAACCACAATGTTTTTAACGAAATGGGATTCGCCGATGCTACATTTATTAAACTAAAAGACTTGTTATGATTCAACAAATAAACAACAACTCCATTAGAGACACAGAAATGCATGAATCAGACATAGACTTCTTGAGAAAATTCTATGTAGAGCATAGCCATTTTCCTGTGTTTCAGCAAGTCCTAATAGAGACAAGGACTGATTGCAATAATCATTGTCCGTTTTGCCCACATGCTTTCAACAAAAAAACATTGGGTATTATGAAATGGAAATGCTATACGACCATCATAGACCAACTATGTGAGATAAACTATAATGGTCGTGTCGCTCTAATGCTTTCCAACGAACCTTTATTAGATGACAGGCTGGAAGACATGATTGTCTTTGCCAAAGCAAAATCACAGCGTTTGTTCCTCGACATAACTACTAATGGCAGATTGTTGACTGTTGAATTGGTTGACAGGCTTTTTAGATTGGGATTGGATAATATAAACATCAATGACTATCGGGGAGATAGGGACAAATATCCAGAAAAATGGTCTGCTTGTCTTGAACCTATCTATGTTGCATACTGGAACAATCCAAAAGTGAGTTTCAAACGCAGAAGATTTGATGAACCATTGCCAAATTATGCAGGGAATATTCCGCAGACTTTCAGTAAGGGAAATTTAGGCTTCTGCAACTATCCTTTCCGTAAACTAACCATTGCTTACAATGGCGATGTGTTGCTGTGCTGTGATGATTTCATGTACAAAACAAGTTTTGGAAATGTTATGACAGACAACCTTATAGATTGCTGGAACAATCCAGAACTAAATACTATAAGACTATCGCTGCTTGACAACAAACGCATAGGATTATGTGAGCGGTGCAATGATTTTCAAGATTATAACACATTTTAGATATGGAGAACTTATTATTGGGTAATGTCATTGAATCTGGAAATATTTCACCTTTTAGTTGTCCTTTTTGTGGCTACAATGGTTCATTGGATTTAATGGGTGCAGATAGATTTCCTGTGCTTCGGACTCTTCAAGTTATTGGTGCGGGAAGAAGAGCTGCAAGATGTCCTAAATGTAAGTCCTCAGATAAAGAAAGACTTGTATATACTTATTTGAAAGAAGTAGAAAAAATAGAAAAACAAAAGGTCTAAGTATATTGCACATAGCTCCTGAGAGTAATCTGCAAATATGGCTTCAATCCATTTCTGATAAGTACATTGCAGGAGATGCGTTCTTACAAAACCAGAAATTTATAGATAAAGTTCAATTTGTGGATATAAGACAAACTGAGTTCTGCAACAATCAATTCGATTATATAATTTGTAATCATGTGATATGTGACATTAAAGAGGACAAAACAGCATTGATGGAGATTTTACGCATTTTAAAAACTGGAGGCAAAGCTATATTACAGGTTCCAATTACAAAAATATCTAAAACTGTAGAATATCCAAATGTTTACACAAAAGAAGAACGAGAAGTTGTTTATGGGTATGGCTACCATGAAAGAATCTATAATGACAAAGAATATGTCAAGCTTCTTACAAGTGTTGGATTTGTAGTTGATGTCTATAACATTTCGGCACGGTATAATAAAAATGGTTTAAATCCATTAGAAGATTTGTATATTTGTAAAAAGAAATAATTATGGTACTAAATCAAGAACAATTTGATGCGTTTCGCATGGAAATAGCCACATTCGGTAACATTCCAATTCTAAGCCAATATTGTGGAATTGGATGTGTGTTCTGTAAAGTACATACAGACTCTTATCTTGGGCACTATCCAAAGATACCGCCTATTGACCGAGAGGACTTGCTAAAAGGGTTTGAATACATCAATCCAAATGTCAAGTATGTCCGTCTTGGAGCAGGCGTTTTGGTCGCTCCACATACAGACCCATTTCTACATCCGAAGATTTATGATTTCATAAAGATAGCTTCCGAACATTTTTCCGACAAAAAAGATTACGACAGTGACAACCGGGGCATACATTAGAGAGGATAAAATGGATTTTCTGAACTCTATTCCAAATTTTGGTATTGACTTGTCGTTAATAACTATGCAAGAGCAACGTGAGAAAATAATTCCACGTTCAGAACGGGAACGGACAATGTATCTACTGAAATATGCTCCGTTGAACAAATGTACACTTATGTTTACTGGGAATCTTGACGAAGTAAAGAAGGATTTGGAGCTGCTTCATAAACTTGAAGTAAATAAACGTGTCCGCCAAATTTTGGTGAGACGGGTAGAACACACTGCAACTTCACAACCTCGTCTGAAAGAATTGTCACAGACTTGCATTGACAAATATGAAGAATGTATCTCTTGGGTAAAACAAAACTATCCTGATGTCGTATTTACTGTCCCTATCCTTAAAGATGTTTTTAGGGGCGGCAACAATGAATACTTTATTGATGCTGATCAACGAATAGCTCGACAAAGAGATATTATTTCATCTTTGCCGGAAGGAACATTTGTAAATCTTATATGCCCACTCTCGGGATATGACTATTTTACAAGGGCGTTTATGGGAATGCCTAATGTAAAAACGAATCTTATCAAGAATCATTTGTATGGAGGCTCAGTCTCTGTTGCCGGTCTATTAAATCATCAGGATATACGTGCTCAGTTTAATCCTGATAGAAATGATGTAATGATAGTGCCGGAAGAGATGTATAATATTGATGGACTCGATATTTTAGGAGAGCATAAGACTCTGTTAGAAACTTATTATAATGCTAAAATCATTTTAGGATAATATGAAAAAGCTTCAATGGGACAAAGTAAGAGTCTTGGTTGCTAACTATTGCAACTATAAGTGCCCCTTTTGTCACAATGAGGGGCAAGGCAAGACAACGACTAAAGAACGGATGTCGCTGCAATCTTTTAGGAGATTGGTAGATATTCTTTCTAACCAACCCATATCTGAGTTTAACATTAGCGGTGGAGAGCCGTTCTTGAACGAAGATATTGTAGATATGATTTTATATATCAATGATAATCTGGATTGCGACATAAGCTGTGCCACCAATTTATCGCTCATTAAACCTGAACATATAAGCGTGTTAAGCGGAACAAGAATAAAATTCAACATTCAATTCCCTTTTGCAACAGCCGAGGCATTCAAACAGAGTACAGTTACTGGCAATCTTGATAGAATACTCACCAATATAGATCTGTTGTGTGCTGAAAATATTCAAGTGGGTCTTAATACTGTCGTACAGTCAGATGATTTTAGCTCAATTTCCACATTGATTGACTTTGCTTTAGAACGTGGATTGCCATTAAAGTTATTGCCGCAAATCGGCTTAAGTGGCAGTAATCAGTTCCTAAACCATATCCGGCCGATGCTTGATGCCATTGCTGTCAAAAGCATTGACAAAAATAATGGTGCGCTCAAATGGTATATCGAAAAGAACGGAAAGATAACCACGGTGCTTTATATTGATGCCCCGTGTTTTACTAAGGATATAAATCGATGCCGTAATTATGGTGAATTACGAATACAGCCAAATATGGAAGTTCAGGCTTGCATTTTAGGCTCGCCAACAGATACCATCGACTTAGCCGACTCAAATGATGTAATAATAGCTCAACTCAACAACTTATGGAAGAACTTCAATCATTGCTGAGATATTATAATTTGAGCCATTTAGATGACATGGAAGTCGCTCCTTGGAGTAAGCAATACTGTGAAGATGAGTTCCCTCGATATTGGCAGGTAGTCTATTCGATTTTAGAAAAGTTGGATAGAAAGCTACGCATTATCGAAATTGGATGTGGACTTGGAGATGTAACCACAATCCCATGCTATTTGGGCTTTGACAAAGTCATATCTTTTGAGAAAAATCCTGAAATATGCGAAAGAACTGTTCGCCGTCTTGACGACCTTTTTAATCGTGGCAATATTGTCAATAATCAAGATTACCCTGGGGCTACTTTCTATGAGAGTGATTTACTTTTAATGGTAAACTGCGCATACGCTGATCTTGCAGATTCAAAAGATGAGTATATGACTTTAATGCTTGATTATTATAATCATGCAGGAAAGCCGCAATATTTCATTATGGAGGTTATTGACTCGTCATACACACGAGATAATGCTCAATTCCCGAAACATATACGTCTATCCAAAGAAGATGTAGAGTCTATGTTCCCAAAATATAAGATTTCATCATGGGAAACGTATAAATATCCCATCAACAAAAAGAGCAAAACATTATATTTGATTGAGAAAGTATGAAAATCTTGTTCGTTACATCGGAATTTGGAAGTAATGGAGGAGGGCTTTCGCTTTCTTCTGAGCGTGTATTTAATTACTTAAGTGAAAGGTATTCAGTACAAATTGTCAACCCGAAGAATCCACAGGTGTTAGTAGCTGATGGTGGATATAATCAAGAATTGGCGAGTGCGATTAGACATGAAAATGATTTGAAGATAGATGCTTATCAATATAAAGATAAGGACATTGACTATGTTATCGCATTTGGAGGAGGTTTTAACGGTTATTATGCCTCTATTCTGTCTCAAAGAATAAATTCATCTTTCATTCTTTGCCTACGTGGCACTGATGTAAATCTGGCAAAATGGTCACCCATTGAAACATTCTATTTAAAAGAGTCGGCAATCCATTCCCATAAAGTAGTTTGTCTATCTAGAGAAATGATAGAAAACTTACGTTTGATTGATAAGTCTCTTTGCATTAAATGCGTGTTGATCCCTAACTCTATTGTTGGCGGTGGGGACGTAACATTTATGGAGAAACAAAATTCGACCATTGTAATTGGAACTGCATCCACTCATTTAAATGAAAAGAAGGGAGTCGCAAACCTTCTTTCATTGGTGAAACTTGCAAAGGAAGGTGGTATTGATATCAATTTAGAATTAGTCGGTGAAATTGATGCGGATTTATATGAGTCGTATGTAAAGATTATAAACAACTTTGAAATCTCAGACCATATAACTTTTCATGGACGTATCAGCAGACCTGAGCTTTCATTGTTAATGAGGGATTGGGATTTGTACGTCCAAGCATCTGTTTGTGAAGGTCATCCCAATTCCGTCATAGAGTCATTAGAGAATGGCATAAGCTTTATTAGTACCAGAACTGGTTATATCTTTGAGAAGTTGCATTGCGATTTCCCCGAGTACTTCTTTGATGATAATACCCCAGCTTCTATGCTAAAAGGAGTCCTAGCTTTACTAAACGATAAAAAACTTGCGCTCAGAAGCGAGCAACTTCGAGATAACCTTCTGAAATCGTCTGATTCTAATACCATTAAAAAATTATGGTATAAATTGCTTGAGTCACCATCGAAAGAAATGTATTGTGCTTTTGATGGCGATAATATCCTTTCTGTTGGTTTACATGATGTTCAAGGAGAGGTGTATGACAGTATCACTACACCGATAGATGTATTCAGGCAGTTCGTAGATTTCATATATAATCATGGTATGGGGTTGTGCTCGATGAGGTATTACTTGTCGATGCCTCCAAAGGAACGACAATCTTGGATTGTCTGCACATTTGATGATGGATATGCCGGATTATATAGTCACGCTTTACCAATATTGTCTAAATATGGTTTTAGCGCAACTGTTTTTGTCTGCACATCTTTAATCGGCTATGACAATAAATGGAATAATAAAGACTCCAAGATGAGAATGCATCTCAACATGGATGAGCTTTCAGCCTTGAATAATCAAGGATGGGAGATTGCCTCACATGGGGTGCATCATTATAACTTCTTGAAATTGACAGACATTGAATTGGAATATGAAATTCAACAATCTAAAGAACAGATAGATAGTCTATTTGGCCCGTCTGACTGTTTTGCTTATCCTTATGGAGCAAACAATGCCTACATCCAACAATGTGTCTCATCTTATTACAGATATGCTTTTGCTGTTAATCAAGGAGGTACATCATTGTCTGCCGATACTTATCAATTAAGAAGGTACTCAATCTCGGAAATCTATAAGATTTTAACTGTAGAATCATGAAAAAGATATTAGGCATACTTAGAGGTTTCCCCGGACTTGGAAGAGTTGTGTCGGGTGTTTCTATCTTAGAAACATTACGAGACAGCTATGACTATGATGTTAAAATCATTAGTTATCTACAAGGTAATAAGTATTTAAATTCTCGTGGTTATAATAATTTGAATGAGGTAACCCCTATGGATTATTGTTCAATAGGTTTATTGCCTACAAATAAAATGGGTATATATATCCATAATTGCATTAGAGAGTTCACCCCGGATTTGATTGTTGTTGATGGCGAGCCCTTGATGATAAAGTCAATTAAGATTTCACATCCGAGCATAAAGGTTGTTGCATTGCTTAATCCTGCCGATGTTGTTAATCCTAATAACAACAAAGAGGCTATGGACTTTTTTAATGAATTTTACTCATTGAGCGACTTGGCAATAGTCCATGGAATAAGACGTATAGATAAGGATTCGAGATACACTAAGTTTCTGTCAATAAACACAATTATTCGTTCTGAAATAATAGGTGTCGAGAATGTTCCTACCAATAACATATACTGTGTACTTGGTGGAGGTACGGTTAATGTGGGACAGCTGTTTGTTGATTCAACAATTGCAATCGGACAACTTTGTCAAAAAGTTGCCTCATTACTTCCGCAATATACGATGCATATAGTTTGTTCAAGCCAAAATATATTCAATGTTTTGAATCGAAATAGCAGCTCCGAAAATGTTGTGCTTCACGACGAAATTATACCTGCCGAACAGTATTACTGTAACGCAGGGCTTGTAATTACACGGTCAGGGCGTAACACTTTAAGTGAACTTGCATATCTTGGCATCCCCGCTATATCATTCGTTTCGGGCTGTTCATATAGAAAAATTGAACAAACTAACAACATCAACGATTTGAATATTTCTACAATTGTAGCCGCAAATAATGATATTAGTCCAGTAGCCTTTGCCGACCTTTGTCAAAAAATGATGCAGGTAAAAAAAGGTGAGCCTATGCTTCCTGGAAATGATGAAGCTATTAAAAGTATATTGCATTTATGAGGATAGTGCATATTAGTGATATTCACCTTACTGAAAATGGTACCGAAATATGGGGCATTAATACCCTTGAACATTTTCAGAAAGCCATCCACAAGATAAAAGAAATGGATGGTCTTGATGGCATTATAGTAAGTGGAGATTTGTCTAACGATGGCAGTAAATGGACTTATGAATGTATTGATAGAGCTTTTGAAGAAATCGGTGTGCCGACTTATTGTTGCCCAGGTAATCACGATAACTTAGAGATGTTTTATCGAGGATATAAACCATACCACTATAAAATTAACGAAAAGTTTGAGATCTGTGGATGGGATTTTATAATGCTCAATTCAGCAGTACCAGATATGTCAAGAGGCTATTTCAATCCTGATGTCCTTATGAGGCTACTAAAATCATGTGATGGTCCGGTGGCCATCGTCCTTCACCATCCTCCGGTTGAACAAGATGGTTGGCTTAATAGAAAACTTCTTGATAATAAATCCCACTTTAAGAAAATCATAGAACATTTCCATAATGTTAAATTAGTGTTATATGGGCATTCTCACTATGCATCATTTAGAACTTTTGAAGACATAATATACAATTGTTCTCCTTCTATAGGATTTGCGTTTTCGCCGAAATTACCAAAGTTTGAAATAGCCTGTGGCGAAGAAGGTTTTTCCCTAATAGATACATCTAATGATGACATAAGTATAAATACAATACTTATCTGACTAAGTATATGATTGTAGAAAAAGAAAAAATTCGATTTATCGTAGATATAGTTGACCATTGCAATCTAAACTGTAAATGCTGCGGTCATTTCTCCCCATTGGCTCCAAAAGGATTTCTGGATATAAATACTTTTGAGAGAGACTTGAAACGTCTTCATGAGTTGCTTTATGGTCATATTCATTGTTTTGAACTAATGGGTGGTGAATCACTTTTACACCCTCGCCTATATGATTTTATCTTCTTAACAGCAAAATATGTGACTGGAGAAAAATACTTATGTACTAATGGGGTGCTTTTAAGTTCAAAGCCTGATGAGTTCTATCAATTATGCGCTGAAACAGATACGATAATAAGTATCACTATGTATCCTATTGACTTGAATTGGGATGAAATCAATCGCAAAGTCAAGTTGTACGGCACGAAGTTATATTTAATTAAATCTCAAGGTGAGGAAAATAAAAACTGGTTCAAAAACAGAAGAGACTTGAGTGGAAGTCAGGACGTTAAAGAAAATTTCAACAACTGCTTCTGGAAGGCTCGTTGTATAGTGCTTGAAAATGGCAGACTATCATCGTGCGTTGTACCATTTAAGGCAAAATACTTTCAACAATATTATAAATCAGATGTGTTTGATACATCTGATAAAAATTCAATTGACATTTTTAAAGCAAAAGATATTGAAGAAATTGTTGAGTTTCTAAATCGTCCCATCCCTTGTTGTAGGTATTGTTTGCCTAATCAAGAGGAAAAAATTCCTTGGGGCGTTTCTAAGAGAGATATTAGTGAGTGGTTTTGAAATTGAGATTTTATGGAAAAAATATTAGTAACTGGTGGCGCTGGTTTTATTGGGTCAAATCTCTGTGAACATCTAGTTCTCAATGGATATGATGTTGTATGCCTTGATAATTTTTCAACTGGACACATGAGTAATATTCAGCACCTCATTGATAGTTATCCACTAAATTTTAAGCTAATAGAAGGCGATATACGTAATTTCGAGACTTGCGTAAGAGCTGTCAACGGAGTTCAATATGTTCTTCATGAAGCAGCACTTGGAAGCATACCAAGAAGTATCAATGACCCAATAACTACTAATGATGTAAATATTGGAGGATTCCTAAATATGTTAGTAGCAGCCCGAGACAGCAATATAAGAAGATTCATATTTGCAGCTAGTAGCTCCACCTATGGTGATAATACTGATTTGCCCAAAAGGAAGATAACATCGGAAAACCTTTATCCCCATATGCATTGACTAAATATGTTGATGAGTTATATGCTGATGTATTTGCTAAAACCTATGGAATAGAATATATAGGACTGCGATATTTTAATGTGTTTGGAAGAAGACAAGATCCCAACAGTATGTATGCAGCTGTAATACCATTGTTTATAAAGCAATTTCTAAATCACAAGCAGCCAAAGATAAATGGTGATGGATTGAACACTAGAGATTTTACTTACATTGACAATGTGCTTCATATGAACATGCTTGCATTAAATACAACAAACACTCAAGCGGTAAACCAAATCTACAACACTGCGGGTGGAGGGCGAACAAGCATCAACAAGTTAGCAAATGAGATAAAATCATGTTTGGTTCAATACGATTTTTCAATTTCCGATATAAATCCTATTTATGGGGCAAATAGACTTGGTGATATACCCCACTCTTTTGCTTCAATAGATAAGGCAAAGCAGCTATTGGGTTATTCCCCATTGGTTTCTTTTCAAGAAGGATTAAATGAAACTGTTAAATGGTATGTAAACAATAAAAATCATTAGCTAATCAATAATGTTACTATATAACAAGATACGAGCAACTAAATTCAAATATACATAATAAATATCTTATATTGATATTGATTTGTAAGTAACACTTTTCTCACTCTTTTTTCTTTGAAGATTGTGTGTGAATAGAAAAATCTTCGTACCTTTGTGTCAAGACGAGTAACAATGAAAGCAACTCACAGCAAAGCACGGAAATAGGTACGGTTGCCAAATCATTACCTCATTTTTATCTTATCTGCAGAACCGCTTATAAACAAAAAGGTTATAAGATTATTCCAAAATTATATAAATACTCTGATAACATAAGCAACTTCCGATAATAATTATTATTTGGAAGCGAAAAAATGGCTTAGATACCGTATTTCGACAGGATATTTTCGTCAATTTCAATTTTATGCCGACCTGTTGTAGTTCGCAGATTCTTTCTTACGGTGTCAAACGTGGAGTTAGTGAACCATTCGGCAAATGTCGCCATCACAAATGATGTAGTTACATCTCCACCTATATTATATTGGAAAGCGATGTTCCAAGCAAAGTTCTTTAAAGAGATTTGTGTGAGCGAACTATGTTTCTTAATATGAATCTCGGTCATGGAAAGCACTTGACGATTAGTCACAAAATAGCGGACAGATTCGCAAATTTGGAAATCTCTGTTTCGTCCAAATCAAAACGCTTGAATGTGTCTCGTGTATATTTCAGGATAGCATTTAATTTCTCGTCTTCTTCTCTTTTCTTTTTGTTGCTTGTATTGTTGTTGCTCATGCTGGTATTCATAATGGAATAATTCCATACGCCTTTTTTGTACTTCTACACAATCTTGGGTATGTAAGGATGCAACAGCCGAAGTCTTTTTATCTGTCACTTCATCGGCTAATGCCAAATGTGACAAAGGAGTTTCTATAATGTATCTTGCTATAGAGATGCAAAGATGATATAGAAGTTTCAGTATCACATATCCGACAGCCATAACGAACGGAAGCAAACTCATTCGTATGCTAAGCATATTGCATATTTGAAATGCAATCATTGAAGCCAGCAACACCGCAATGACCTCTATTGTCAAAGAATGGAGTATATATTGTTTTTGCTTCATGCCTATTGTTTTTTATTTCTCAATGCAAAGGTATAACACTTTTTCATAAAAAACGAAAGGAAAAATAGAATACCGTTTTGTCAAATCAATAGCTTATGAAAAGAAAAGCATAATAAGAGAAAATATCGAAGACTATCTGAAAACAAGAGAAAATAGAAATCGTCAAAAACAGTATGGTTAAACTAAGTTAAAGTTTTTTTTGCGGTAGCTTTTCTATTCTCGCTAAGGCTGAAATATAGAGTAAACGAAGTAAAGTAATCATATTTGTACCAAGTTATATATAATACACTGATATACAGTAGTAATTATCTTTGAGGAAGTGAAGTAATTCCGATAAGGATACAGATAATAAACAATAAGCAAAAGCGTGCAGTTTATCAGAGCTGCACGCTTTTGTATTTTTTATTGTTATATACTTGTCGATATAAGAACACTGAGTTCTTTCTCTTTAATTCTAAAGAATCTATTTGCATTACAAGTATTTAAGTCCTCATTAAAATATAAATCATGATATTATATTTTTCTTTGATGATTTATTTAATTAACCTAGGTAATGGCAAATATGAGATTAGTAAAATTAAAGAACCGTCCGAGTAAGGGCGTTTTCGTTTTTGAATACATGCAGGAGCAGATAGAGCGTCTTAGAGGGCAAGGAAAAGAACGGACAGTCGAAACATATCAGTCCGCATTGAACAGCTTCATGAAGTTCCGTGACGGCATAGACTTATGTTTTGATGAGATGGATGCAGATTTGATGGAACATTATGAAACGGAGATGCGCTCCACTCACCATTTAAGTCGTAATACCACCTCTTTTTATATGCGTATTTTGCGTTGTGTGTATCGCAAGGCAGTGGGTGAGGGACTGGCCCTTCCTGCAGATCCTTTTGAGAATGTATATACTGGTGTGGACAAGACCTCAAAGAGAGCTGCCACCCTGACAGATATCAAACACATCAAGCAGTTGGATCTTTCCGATCATAAATCATTGGAATTTGCACGAGATATCTTTCTCTTTTCTTTCTATATGCGAGGAATGTCTTTTATAGATCTTGCCTATTTGCGTAAAAAAGATCTCAATAGTGGCTTTGTGAGTTATAGCCGTCGTAAAACAGGTAAGAAACTCATTATACGGTGGGAAAAACAGATGCAGGAGATTATTGACAGATACGGAGATTCGGAAACACAATATCTTTTACCTATTATAGAACGAGAAGATGGCACGGAGCGCAGACAATACCGGAATAAAATGTTGCTGGTGAACCGTAAGCTGAAGAAGATTGCAGCCCGGGCAGGATTGACCACACCACTTACTATGTATGTGGCGCGCCATTCCTGGGCAAGTATAGCTAAGACGAAAAACATCTCGATTGGTATTATTAGCGAAGCGATGGGACATGATTCAGAAACTACTACACAAATCTATCTTTCGTCTATACAGACTAATCAGATAGATAATGCAAATAGAAATATTTTAAAAGATCTATAAGAAGGGGAATATTTGAATTATTTTGAAATTAGGACGCACTCTTATATAGAGAGCGTCTATCGGCTGCAAAGGTATAGATTTATTTTCATTTTCTAGCATTTACAGACTGTAAACTGATAAAAAAAAAAGTTTTTTGTTCTCTCTCTATATATAATAAACTTATGGGCTGATTTTATTCATACAACTTACTACATAAATGGAAATCAGAAAATTTAAAGAAATCGGACGCTCTCTATATAAGAGTGCGTCTGTTTTTAGTCGGATTATTCCACTATGAGTATTGTAAATAACAAGGGCAAAGACATGCCACAACAAATTTTGGGAACGACGGTTCAAAAGACCGACGACGCCGTAGGCATATTCCGAAATGATCAGGAAAAAAAGCATTGGTATGTGGCTGTTGTAAATAACAGAAGTGAAAAAGCCTGTCAGGATAGATTACGAAAACGTTTGAAAAACGAAACTGATAGTGAGAAAGCTTATGAAGTTTATGTCCCTATCCAACAGGAGATGAGTATTCGTCATGATGGTAAACGTAAAAAAGTGGACCGTATTGTTTTCCCTGCTCTTGTGTTCATTCGCTGCACAGATTCAGTAAGACGGAAAGAAATAGTCTGCCTTCCTTATATAAAACGTTTCATGGTTAACATAGCCGGTTCTTCCCGAAATACTTGCCGTCCCGTAGCTATTATTCCAGATCATCAGATGTACAGCTTGATGCGTATGGTCAATGATGCCGAAGAACATGTCACTATTGAGTCATGCCCTCTGCATTTGGGCGATCGTGTCCGTGTAAACGGTGGCAAACTAGTAGGGTTGGAAGGGAATATATGTCGTGAAATAGATGGTTCTACTAGTCTGGTTGTAAAAATTGATATCCTTGGATGTGCTAAAGTTACCATTGCTAGAGAATTGCTGGAACCTATAGCGGAAAAAAACTCAGTTAACATATAATTATATATTGACATACAATGACCATAGCAGTAGACTTTGACGGTACTATTGTTGAGCACAAGTATCCGGCAATCGGCAGGGAGTTGCCGTTTGCCATTGAGACATTGAAAAAATTGCGTGACGAACATCACAGGTTGATTCTATGGACAGTGCGTGAAGGGCGTCTGCTTGACGAAGCTCTTGCCTTTTGCCGTGATCGCGGTCTTGAATTTTATGCCGTGAACCGCGACTATCCGGAGGAGGAGAAAGGGCGTAACAATCATTACTCACGCAAGCTCAAAGCCGATCTTTTTATAGATGACCGCAACTTGGGAGGCCTTCCCGATTGGGGTACTATTTATGGAATGATTCATGACGGAACCACTTTTTCGGATTTGATACGTAATGCCGGTGAATCTCCTGTTTCGGAGAATCACGGCAGAGGTCTTTTTTCGCGGCCTGTTTGGCAGATGAATTGAATAATAAATGAAAAAACTGATATGAAGACTTTAAAGAAACTATTATTGTTTGTTGTGGCATCCGCCTTGTTGGCAGGCTGCACCTCCTATAAAAATGTACCTTACATGCAGAATCCCGAGGTAGTGAACAGTTACAGGGAAGATCTTCCCCTTTATGATGCAAAGATTATGCCGAAAGATTTGCTGAGTATAACTGTGAACACGAGTGATCCTCAGGCTGCCGCTCCTTTTAACCTGACAGTACAGACTCCTCTGAATGCAGCCCTGACCAATATTAATACTACCACACAACCCACTCTCCAGCAATACCTGGTAAATAACAAGGGTGAGATAGATTTCCCCGTTATCGGTCGTCTGAAGGTAGGCGGCCTTACGAAAAACGAGGCGGAAGATTTGATCCGTGAGCAATTGCAGCCCTATCTGAAAGAGAGTCCTATCGTTACAGTCCGTATGGCAAATTACAAAATTTCGGTATTGGGAGAGGTGAACCGTCCGGGTACTTTTACCGTAGGAAATGAAAAGGTAAATATCCTTGAAGCCCTTGCCATGGCGGGAGATATGACTGTTTATGGCGTCCGTGACAATGTGAAACTGATTCGTGAAGAATGCAAAAGGCAAGCGTGAGATTATCAATTTGAATCTTAATAATGCAGAGCTGGTTGTATCTCCCTATTACTACCTGCGCCAGAACGATATCATCTATGTAACGCCCAATAAGACAAAAGCCAAGAACTCGGACATTGGCAGCAGCACCAGCATATGGATCAGTGCTACATCCATTTTGGTATCTCTTGCAAGCCTTCTGGCAACCATCTTGAAATAAAACTCATAAATATAATTGTTGATTACAAACTGTTGATATGACTGACGAACAGAAGAACACCCCTTCGGGTACCGAGCAACGTGAGGAGAACGTTGATCTTTATGCCTTGTTTTTTTAAATACTTTGTCCTATTGGCCGTGGTTTGTAGCCAGTGTGCTGGTTTGTATTATATCTGCTTTCATCTATCTCCGTTATCAAGCTCCTGTCTATAATGTTGATGCGGCCGTACTCATCAAAGAAGGTGACAAGAAAGGTGGAAGCAGTAATAATCCTATGGGAGCCCTTCAGGATCTGGGTATGTTCTCCATGACTAACAATTTTGACAATGAGGTGGAAATCCTGAAGTCAAGAACCTTGATTAAAAAGGTGGTGAATCATTTGAATTTGTATATTTCAGTGGCCGAGGAACGTATGTTCGGCTATAACACTCCTTTATATAAGTCCACTCCGGTAAAAGTTTATATGACTCCTGAAGAGGCAGACAATCTGGAAGAAGGAGCCAAGCTTCATCTAAAATACACCATGAATGGAAAATTGGATGTAAAAGTGGAATATATGTTTGACGAGGAGAAGCAGGAGACTGAGGTAAGTTTTGACAGTATTCCGGCTGTTTTCCCCACTCCAGTAGGAGTTTTCAGTTTTACAAAGAACGACTCGGTCCCACCTTTGGAAGAAGATATGAATCTGGTGGCATACGTTAATTCTCCTACAGATGTGACGGAAAGTTATGTAGAGAATTTGTCAGTGGAACCCACTTCGAAGACTACCACAATTGCTGCCATCAGCTTGCAGAATACGGTAAAGCAGCGCGGTATCGATTTCATCAATTGTTTGGTTGACTTTTATAATCTGGACGCGAATGACGAGAAGAATGAAGTGGCTCAAAAATCCGCAGAGTTTATAGACGAGCGTATTGGCATTATCAATCGGGAGTTAGGTACTGCCGAAACAGAACTTGCCGATTTCAAGCAACGCTCCGGATTGACCGATTTGACCAGCGATGCCCGTCTGGCTTTGGAAGAGAGTTCGAAATATGAACAGCAACTGACCGAGAATGCCACCCAGTTGAGACTGGTGGAGTCCTTGCGTAACTATGTGAACAATCCGAAGAATGCAAACGAGGTGATTCCCGCCAATGTAGGGTTGCAGGACCAGAATTTGGGTTCTATTATCAACCAATATAACACGATGCTGATCGAACGCAAGCGTTTGCTCCGTACCTCTTCCGAAAACAATCCTGCGGTAATCAATATCAATACGGGCATCGAGTCCATGCGGCACAATGTGCAGACTACCGTGAACAGTGTACTGAGAGGGTTGCAGATAGCGCAGTCCAACCTTGAACGTCAGGCACGGAAGTTTGAAGGCAGGATCAGCAGTGCGCCGCAGCAGGAGAAAGAATTTCTTACTATCTCCCGCCAGCAGGAAATCAAGGCGACCCTTTACATTATGTTGCTTCAGAAGCGTGAGGAAAACGCAATAACCCTGGCATCCACTGCTAATAACGGACGTATCATCAAAGCTGCTCTTCCTAGTAAAAAGCCGGTTTCTCCTAAGAAGATGGTTGTTATGTTGGTCGCTCTTGTATTGGGTATGGGTATTCCTGTAGGTCTTATTTATTTGAAGGATTTATTAAAATATAAGATAGAGAATGCCGAGGATGTGGAGAAGATAACGGATGTTCCTATTTTGGGTGAGCTTCCTTTAAGTAAGAAGCCCGAAAAAGGTGCCATTGTGGTTCAGGAGAATCAGAATGGTATGATGGAGGAGGCTTTTCGTGGTCTGCGTACCAATATGTTGTTCATGCTTGGTGCCAGTCAGAAAGTGGTGCTTTTTACATCCACACAGCCGGGTGAAGGTAAGTCTTTTATTGCTGGAAATACGGCAGTCAGTCTGGCCTATATGGGTAAGAAAGTTGTTATTGTGGGTTTGGATATCCGCAAGCCGGGGCTGAATAAGGTCTTTAATCTGTCCCATCGCACGGAAGGTATTACCAATTATCTGGCTGACCCCGAGCATACCAATCTTTTTGATATGATACAACATTCGGATGTAAGTCCTAATCTTGATATTCTTCCGGGTGGTCCTATTCCTCCCAATCCTACAGAGTTGATGGCGCGTACGGTATTGGAAGATGCAATAGAGAAATTGAAAGAGCGTTACGATTACATTATTCTTGATACGGCTCCTATTGCTATTGTGACCGATACTGCTATTGCCAGTCGTGTGGCTGATATGTGCGTGTATGTGTGTCGTGCAGATGTAACTCCGAAGTTGGGGTATCAGTATATTAATGTGCTGCGGGATCAGAAGAAATTCGATAAATTGGCTACAGTTATTAATAGCATTGATTTGAATTCAAGAAGGGCTGGCTACGGTTATGGGCATAAGTATGGTTATGGATACGGCTATGGTATGGATGGTAGTAAAAAATGATAAAAACATAAGGGATAAGAAGTAAGAAATATAGATATAAATGTCAAAATTAGACGCTAATAAAAAATGACTCAAATATCTAACAACAAGCGTATAGCAAAGAATACGTTGTTACTTTACTTCCGCATGATTTTCATGATGGCGGTAAGTCTTTATACTTCTCGTGTGGTATTGGATGCATTGGGAGTGGAGGACTTTGGTATTTATAATGTAGTTGGTGGCGTAATTACTTTATTTAGTTTTGTGAATGGTGCAATGTCTTCTTCTACCCAACGTTATATAACTTTTGAACTAGGGAAAGGAAATACATCTCAGTTGCAAAAGTTTTCAAACGAGTATGAATGTTCATTTGTTGGTAGCATTGCTCATTCTTTTTTTGGGTGAAACAGCAGGACTTTGGTTCTTTTACGAGAAAATGGTGATTCCTCCTTTACGGATGGTCAGCGCTTTTTGGGTATATCAGTTTTCAATCTTTACTATGATGATTATGGTAGTGAGTGTTCCCTATAACGCAGTTATTATTGCTCATGAGCGGATGTCTACTTTTGCTTATATATCGGTTTTTGAAGTCTTATTGAAACTAGGTATTGTTTATTTGTTATATCTTACAAGTTCAGACAAGTTGATTGTATATGCAGCTTTGCTTTGTTTTATGCAGTTGCTTATTCGTGTCATTTACGGTTATTATTGTAGCTGTCATTTTGATGAAACACGTTATCAATGGGGATGGGACAGTAAATTGTTTAGGGAGATGCTCTGTTTTGGTGGCTGGAATTATGGGGTGGCTTTGCTGCAGTTCTTTTTACTCAGGGAGTGAACATACTATTGAACTTATTTTTTGGTCCTGCTGTGAATGCTGCTCGTGGTATAGCTGTTCAAGTGCAGGGAGCTGTAACCCAGTTCTCCACCAATTTTCAGACAGCTATAAACCCTCAGATAACTAAATCGTATGCGGTAGGTGATTATGCTTATATGCACAGTTTGATATTTCATAGCTCTAAATTTACATTTCTGTTGCTAGCTACGATTTCTTTTCCTGTTTTGCTTGAAACGGAGATGATATTACAATTATGGCTTGAAACTGTTCCGAACTATACAGCTGTATTTGTTTCGGTTGATGCTTTGCACCACAATCATAGATGCCATGGCAGGAGCTTTCATGGTTTCTGCTCAGGCAACAGGTGCTGTGCGGGTCTATCAGTCCGTGGTAGGTGGCATATTGTTGACTATAGTTCCTGTTTCATATATTGTGTTGAAAATGGGTGCTGAACCTTGGAGCGTATTTATCGTTCATCTATGTGTGTGCATTTTGGCTTTTGCAGTCCGTTTGTTTATTCTTTGTCGTATGATACATTTGTCATTATCCGGCTATTTTACTAAAGTGTTGTTTACGATGTATGGGCGTGTTGATAATAGCTTTGCCTTTGCCTTTTGATCTTGTTGTATTTTTTGTCTGATACATTCATAAATTAGTATCATGGTTTGTTTGTT
>OKWC01000035.1_pt1 | contig 21547 bp, 18 predicted proteins | sample 1606971 | NCBI WGS metagenome assembly OKWC01 (sample SAMN04414076, study PRJEB24778) | human gut metagenome | material: faecal | host: Homo sapiens
TCTGGAGGCTTTGAAATTTATTTTCCGTTACGATATTTACCGGCGGATGGAGGTGGAGCCTGCCGGTTACGATGAACAGGCATTCCATCGTTTCCTTGTTTCCTATACAGATAGTCTGAATCAGTCCTATACGGCTGAGGTGAAAACGGACCCTGAAAGGATGCGGCAGGAGATCAAGGAGATTTACCGGCAGGTTCCGTCTATGTATGGCTTGGCTCTTCCCCGGGATTATCAGCATCCCAAGCAGGTGTGGTTTAATCCGCTTTATTCGGGTGTGGGGGTATTGGGATATATGGGACCTTTTTTTGCGGAGTCGCAATTGAATGAAGAATTGCTTCCTGTACAATTGCCATTTACGTATGCCCATGAACTGTCTCACCTGTTGGGGGTAAGTAATGAGGCGGAAGCGAATTATTGGGCTTACAGGGTTTGTCGCTCTTCAAAGCGGCCGGCGGTGCGTTATAGTGCCTATTTCGGTCTGTTGCCCTATGTGCTGGTCAATGCATCTTCTGTGTTGACGGAAGAGGAATTTCGTGAATGGATTAAGACGATCCGTCCCGAAGTGGTGAAGGATTATGAATATAAACGTATGTATTGGAATGAGCGTTATAGTACCCTGTTGGGTGAAATGCAGAATAAAATTTATAACCTGTTTTTAAAGGGTAACAACATTCCTTCCGGTAGAAAGAATTATGCGGAAGTGATCGGGATACTGCTTTCTTTGGAAGAAAAATAGAAACAGAATGTTCAGGCTGGACTTGAATTCGATTGTGACAGTTATAACTTGATCCAAGAGTTCTACAACAAACGAGCTTTATATTGTTGCTCCACTGCTACCACTTTTCATCGGCATTTCAGCAGGAAGGGTGGTAGCAGTGGCAGCAGAAATATAAAACTCTAAAGAAGAACTGCTCAGGATGATACCAAGCAATGATCAGAATCCGCCAGGGAGTCTACTGTTTCTGTTTCACATAATCCGAAGGCGACATTCCGTATTCGTCCTTGAAACATTGGCGGAAATAGGCCACACTGCTGAATCCTATCATATAGGCTATTTCTGAAATAGTATATTGTCCGGACATCAGCAGTTCCACTCCCTTGCGCATTTTTACCTTACGGATAAATTCGTTGGCGGACATATCTGTCAGTCCTTTTATCTTGCGGTAAAGGGTAGAGTGACTCATGCACATCTTGTCGGCAATGAAAGCGATATCCATCTTTTCCATTTCCAGATTCTCTTCGATTATTTGCGTGATTTTCTGCAAGAATTCATTATCCAGTTTGTTTAACGAACTCACGGCACTTTCCTGTTTGGGCTGTATATCGGCCAGTGCCAGCAAAGAGGCTATTTTCTTACGGGTTTCCAACAGATTGTTGATGCGACTGTGCAACAGCTTGGCACTGAACGGTTTGGTAAGATAGGAATCTGCTCCGGATGCATATCCTTCTTCCTTGTCTTGTAAAGAATCTTTAGCCGTCAGTAAGATTACAGGGATATGGCTGGTGCGCATATCCTCTTTTATTCGCTTGCAAAGTTCGATACCGTCCATGACCGGCATCATGATATCACTGACAATGATGTTGGGATTCGTGCCTGTGCCAGTTCCCAGCCTTCTTTACCATCCTTGGCAGTGATTACTTCATAGATATCTGTAAAAGAGCTCCGGATATATTCCCGTATGTCTGTATTGTCCTCTACCACCAGTACAATGGGATGATTTTCGGTTGGTGTATCGGTAATGGTGGTTTCCTCTGCATCCATCGGCTTCTTTTCCATATCATGTTGGGCATGGATAGCGTTGGGATACGTATTCTCGGTGAGCAGGCGCAGCGTGAATGTGGTTCCCGTATCCACTGTGCTTTCTACTTTCAGGATTCCTTCGTGTAACTCACTCAAACCTTTGACCAGAGCGAGCCCGATTCCCGAACCCGATGCCTGATATTTGCTTTTTGCCTGATAATAGCGATCGAAAAATGTGTGGTAACGCTTCGGCGTCAATGCCATGACCGGTATCACTGACACTGATTTCCGTGTATTTTATCTGGTTCTCTTCTACTGAACGGAGTGATAAGGTGATATCTCCCTCGGAAGTATATTTGGCAGCATTGCTCATCAGGTTGTCCAGTATGATGGTGATCATGTCCGCGTCATAGAAGATTTCCGTATCTTCTGTTTCGATATGAATATGATAATTTACTTTGTTATTGGGATTCAGCTCTTTGTAACGTAATCCCACTTCCTGTACCAATTGTCCCAGATCTCCCTTGGCCACAGATAATTTACGGTTCTGGGTCTCGGTCTTGCGGAATTCCAGTATGCGGTTTATCAGATTCAGCAGACGGGTGGCGCTATCATGAATGATGCTGATTTTGTTGGCGTGTTTGGGAGACAGGGTGGCATCACTCAACAGGTCTTCCAATGGACCTAGAATCAGCGTGAGCGGAGTACGCAGTTCATGGGTGATGTTGGTGTAGAAGCGCAGGCGTTCTTCATTCAGTTCTTGTTTGTTCAGATTTTGCTTGCGTTCCACTTCCAGTGAACTTTCTAAGTCCAGTTTACGTTTATAAAAACGGAGCAATGCATATAATGCGAAGATAAACAATATGACATAACCCAATTTGGCATACCAGGTAAGCCAAAGGGGAGGAGCAATTACCACTGTCAGTTGTGCTGCATTCTCGTTCCATTCCTGATTGCGAAATCGGGTTTTCACTTTAAACACATAGTTGCCGTGCGGTATGTTACGGAAGGTGACCTGATTATCTCCTTGGGTGCTGTACCATGCATTCTCAAGTCCTTCCAGCATATATGAAAATTCTACTTGTGAACTTTGTGTATAATCCAACACATTGAAAGATATGTTGAAAGTGTTTTGATTATAAGGTAGCTCAACAATTCTGTTACTGATTGGAACCGGTAACCGGGTATCCCTGCTTTCTGTCTGTTTATTATAGATAAAGAATTGGGTGATGGTAACAGGGGAAACTTCGCGTGGTGATGATAGTTCACGCGGATTGAAATAACATGCCCCGTTTTGGGAGCCGAAAAACAGAGTACCGTCTGGAGTGATGCAAGTGGAACCATCCATGAAATCACCCATAGGTATACCGTCATGATAATTATAATTGTAGAATCTTTTGTTTTTTCATCTAGACGAGAAATGCCACCATTGGTGCTTATCCATATATAGCCGTCATGGTCTTCCTGTATGGCACGTACCTGTGTGTTTTCCAAACCTTCCTTTGCACCGAATGACACAAAGATATTAGGTTGACTTACATCTTTAAAAATAATAATACCTTCCCGGGTGGCAACAAGAATGCGTTTGCGAGAATCTTCCATCATATAATTCACGGCATTGGATGGAAATGAATGGTCTGTTGTGAAATTATAAAGCTTTTTATCATCTTCATCAAACACCACTACTCCTTTGCCGAATGTTCCTACCCATAATTTTCCGTTTTTGTCCCGTATGATACCGTGTACCATAATATCGGGTAACTGGGCGTTTAATTCTTTCTCGTACGACAATTGGTTATTAAAATAAGAATAAATTCCCGTTTGGGTACCTATCCATATCTTGCCGTTTATATCCTCACTGAAGGAGCAGATATCGAGGAACTCCGAGCCTTTATCTCCTATCCGGGTGATACGTCCGTCTTTGGGAGTATAAAGCAATATGCCATTTTTATAAGTGCCTAGCCACAGTCGTTCTTGTTTGTCTTGGTAAATCACATTGATATGTGTTTGTGGGTGCAGCCGGCATTCGTGTAAAGAGAAGTTTTTTGTTTTCTTTCCTTTTTCATAAATTCCTAATTCACCTTCTCCTCCCAGCCATATTTGGTGATTATCTGCCCATAATCCCCATACTTGTTTATTATTGATCTTACCTTGTTTTTCAATAGTATAGGCAATGGTGTTGAATAATGGCTGTGCATAACTGATAAAATCCACTCCACCGCGGTAGTTGCCAATCCAAATATTTCCGAATGAATCTTGTATGATGCTTCGTGCATTGGGTCCGGATAATCCATGGTTGTCATTTGTTACCGTAATATTGGAGAATGTAATTTTTTCTGGAGATATAAATGTATTTTCCCTGAGATTGAGAATACTCACTCCTCCCATGTTGGTACATATCCATAGAGTGCCGTCTTTCATTTGTTTGATATCAAGAATCTGATCTGATAATAATGAGTTTTCATTTCCTTCTATGTGTTTGAATGTGATGAATTTTTCGCTTTGCGGATTGAAAAGTGCCAGACCGTTGTTGGTGCCTACCCATACGTTCTTATTCTTGTCTATGCATAGAGCGCGTACTTCATTATCGGGAATGCTATAAGGATTATTGGGGTCATGCTGATAATTTTTTGCAGTACGGTCTTTAAGGGATACAATGCTTAATCCTCTGAGATGATGGCCAATGTACAAATTGCCGTTACCGTCCTCTTTTGATACCCAGTTATTACCTTCCAGACCTTTTACATTCTTAGAAGAATAGGGGGTAAATAATTTTGGTTTTCCGATCATAGTAATCAACTCCGAAATGATAATGTGTGATCCATAAGCCGCTGTCGGCAGCAACAGATAAGTCTGTGATATCATTACTGAGCATATAATTGCTCGTGGCAGGAATGCGTGATATGGTTTCTGTTTCATAATCAAAATAACAAAGTCCATCTCGTTGTGTGCCTATCCAGACTTTGTTTTCATAGGGGTCTGCAAGTACGACATTCAGTTCGTTACCACTCAATCCTGAATTATTCTTGGTATAGATGTTGAATTGACGTCCATCAAACCTGTTAAGACCAGATTCGGTTGCTATCCATAAGTAACCCTTTTTATCTTGAGTAACACTGACTACATAATTGCTGGACATACCGTCTTCCACTCCCAGGCGTTTGATAACATAAGGTTGTGCAGATGCATGGAACAGATAAATAAGACTTAATAATAATGAGATTGAAAATGAATATGTGTGTTTCATATAAAGGTACTTTTATGAGTACAAATATATAGTATTTTCTAAAATATTTCTGTTAATGTACATGACATATTCAGCATACGACAACTAAAAACTCGTTATGAACGATTTTTATATCCTTCTTGCTCAGTTTTTCTCTACTTGTCTTTTACAATATTTTTATATTTGTCTCGGGAAAATAAAACAGATTAAAAATTCTAATGCTTATGAAAACATAGACTTAGGTTCTTTGCAGGTTTGGTCCGGATGCCTTTATATACAATTCGGAGTTAGGAATGAGAGTTTATTACCTTAATTAAATCTAATTATAAAAGAAAGACGATGAAAGAAAATTCGTTTAAAAGAAATCGAAAGGCTATGATGGCTTTGCTGCTTTGCACAGGTTTCATTGTAACTCAGCCAATCAGTGTTATGGCTGAAGAGATTATGATTTTTGCTCAAACTGCTCAGCAACAAAAACAATCCGTTTCAGGAGTTATTAAAGATGCTACGGGGGAACCTGTAATTGGTGCTAGTGTGCTAGAGAAGGGGACTACGAATGGTACAATTACCGATTTTGATGGTAGATTTACGTTGAATGTAATTCCTGGCACTACACTAATAATCTCTTATATTGGTTATAAGACGGTAGAAATGAAAACTGTAGCAGGACAACCAATAAATTTAACATTGACTGAGGACAGCGAAATGTTGGAAGAAGTGGTAGTGGTAGGGTACGGTACAATGCGTAAGAAAGACTTGACAGGTTCGGTAGTACAAATTAACCCTTCCAAGATTGCTGATCAAAATCCGACTTCTGTTCAAGATGTTTTGCGCGGTACACCAGGATTGCAAATAGGTTATGATGCATCGGCTAAAGGTAGTGATGCTTCTATTTTGCTACGTGGACAGAATTCTTTAGGTACCAATGCAAGCCCAATGATTGTATTGGACGGTATGGCTTTTTATGGTGAACTTTCTGAAATTAATCCTGATGATATTGCACAAATTGATGTGTTGAAGGATGCTTCTTCTGCTGCTATTTATGGTGCTAAGGCTGCTGCCGGTGTCATTATTATCACGACAAAGAAAGGTAAGGAGGGTAAGCCGGTTATTAATGTAGGTGCTAATCTTTCGGTTTCTAGAAAATCAGATTATCGCGATTATTTTGATGCGGCTGGTTATTTGAAATTTCATCAGGACTGGCGTAAAATGTATTATACGTATGGACAGGGTGAGGATGGTTTGTATGACTACTATCAAGCAAAAGATGGTAGTGGTAATTTGTTATATCCAGCTGGTTATTATGATGACCCCCGTACCTTGACAGAAGGAGAACAGAAAGCATGGGCCTCCAATATAGGTGTCAGTGGTATTGGTCTTAGTGAAGGTGAATCCATGCTTGGTCTGTTTGCCCGTCGTTTAGAATTCAATAATTCTCCGATGATGATGGAAAATTTTTTGAATGGTCGTATGGTTGATTGGAATGATGCCACTTTCCGCACTGGTTTCAATCAAGATTATAATGCAAGTATTTCGGGAGCTACTGAACGTGTGAATTATTACTTTTCATTAGGTTACATTAATAATGAAGGAGCTGTACAGGGTAATGAATACAATGCTTTCCGTTCTAACATGAAAATCAATGCGAAGATTACAGATTGGTTGGAGGTAGGAGCGAATGTTAATTTCCAGGACCGTTCGGATGGAGATATTCAAGTATCTCTTGGAAGTAATTATTGGGATAATAATATGTTGCGTAATTCTCCATATGCTTCCATGTATGATAACAATGGTAATTATGAGCAATATCCTATGTCTGGTTTGCCTACCAATGGTGGGTACAATTACTACTTTGATCGTCAGTATTACGATTTGGAAAAGGGGTATACCGTATTAAATACTATTTTTAATGCAAAAATTACTTTGCCAGCAGGTTTTTCTTATCAATTCAATATTGCTCCTCGTTATCAGTGGTTCTATGACCGTTATTGGATGTCTGCTGATTTGCCTAATGCATCTGCTGCTGATCGAGGTGTGAATCGTGGCTGGTCGAAAAATTTTTGATTGGAATTTGAACAACACCATTACATGGGACAAGATATTTGGCGAGCATCATTTCACCGCAATCTTAGTACAAGAGGCTGAAGAACACCGATATTGGAGTGATAATGTTAATGCACGTAACATCACGCCGAGTGATGCTCTAGGTTTCCATTATACGCAAGGGGCTAACAAGACTCAGAGTGGCTTTAGTACTAATGATACTCATTATACTGCTGCTTCCTATTTGGGGCGTTTATTCTATAGCTTCAAGGATCGTTATATGTTTACAGGAACATTCCGTCGTGACGGTTACTCCGGTTTCGGTTCTAATAATCCTTGGGGTAACTTTGGATCTGTTGGGCTTAGCTGGGTATTCTCTGAAGAAAACTTTATGTCTGATGCTCACGATTGGATGGATATGGGTAAGTTGCGTTTGTCTTGGGGAACTAATGGTAACCGTGAATTTGGAGATGTTTACTCTACGTTGTCTAATTTGTCACTGGCAGGTGGAAGTATGGTATATTACCAAAATGGTAACTCGAACGTTGTCAATCCACTTTATATGAGTCGTTTGGCTGCACCTAATTTAGAATGGGAAAAGACTAAAGCGTGGAATATCGGTTTGGATTTTTCATTTTTGAATGGAAGACTTACTGCTAACATGGATTATTATTTGAAGAAAACAACAGACATGATAATGAGCCAGCGTTTGCCGAGTTTTTCTGGTTTCGGTTCCATCATGGCCAATTTGGGTGAAGTACAGAACCAAGGCTTTGAAATCGCTTTGAATTCTACAAATATTCAAAATCGGAATTTTATATGGAATACTTCCGTAGGATTTTCTATTAATAAGAATAAAATTAACCATATCTACTATGATTATGACGAGAATGGTGTAGAGAAGGATGATACCTCCAATGGTTGGTTCATCGGTCAGGCAATCGGTACTATATGGTATTATGAAACCGATGGAGTTTGGCAGAATACTCCTGAAGACATTGCTTCTGCTGCTTTGGTAGGGCAGAAACCGGGTGATCCGAAAGTGGTGAATCACTATACTGAAGATGACCGGATTTTAGAAGATGGTACTCGCATACCTGTCTACAATGATAATGATAAGGTTTATCAAGGGACTACAGCTCCTCCTGTTTACTGGAATTTACGTAACGATTTCACTTTGTGGAAGGATTTGACTCTTTCTGTTTCATTATACTCTTATATGGGACACAAGAGCCGTGCTGGTTATTGGTTGAATCAGGAGAACGGAGGGTCACAGGTAACTAACGGCTTTAATGTGGCAGCTCGTAAATATTGGACTCCTGATAATCCGACTAATGATTATTGTCGTTTGAATGCTGCAGGTCCCAATACGGGGCTGGCTAATGGTGTAGATAAAGTTTACAACCGTAGTTTCGTTCGTTTGGATGACATAACTTTGGGTTATACTTTGCCACAGAAATGGACTAGGAAATTTATGATAGACCGCATCCGTCTTACTGCAAGCTGTAAAAACGTCTGTACTTTTGATAATTGGGAATATGGTGATCCCGAAACTGGCGGATTGGCTACACGCACTTTTAACTTTGGTATTAATGTAACACTCTAATTTCTGAAAAATATTATGAAAACAAGCAATACGATATTTACAAAAGCATGTATGGTACTGGCTGCGACCGCTTTGGTGAACGTTGGCTGTACGGATGATTTTTTGAAACAGGACCCTTTGTCGTTTTACAATCCCGAAAATACTTACACAACAGAATCTGGTTTGCAATCAGCCTTGGCTATGTGTGATTATGGCTTGAAAGAAATGCTGATGGACGGAAATGGTAACGTGATGCCTATGGCTTCCCTTTATTTCATGACAGATATTGGTCTGTATGGGAAAACCGATGCGGGCGATATGCAAGATGATTTTGCCAATAAGATAACTCCGACATCCGGTATGAAAGGTGGTGGGGATGAGAATGCTATGTCACGTTTCTGGGACCGCACATGGAATAGTGTGACTTTTGCAAATACTATTATCTCCAATGTAGGTAAAGTAGAAGGGTTGGATCCCACTTTGCGCGATGAGTATTTAGGACGTGCTTACTTTCATCGCGCCTATGCCTACTATCACGGTGTATTATTGTTTGGCGATATACCTTTAATTACGAAGCTGATTGAAGTACCTAAACAAAACTATAAATCCACGAGTAAAGAGGCAATCTTCCAAATGTTGGTGCATGATTTGGAATTCGCTGTAAAACATGTGTCTCCACAGAAAGAGATCGGTTATATAGGTACTGTCAACCAAGAAGCATGTAAGCAATTGCTTATCAAGTGTTATTTAGTTGTAGGTGAATATCAGAAAGCTGAACAATTAGCTACCGATTTGATTAACAATCATGGTTTGGCTTTAATGAATGCTCCGTTTGGAACGAATGTTTCTTCTGGTAATCCGGAAACATGGCCGGTAGAACGTAATGTAATTTGGGATTTGCATCGTGGAGTAAATATAACTGATGCTTCTAATACGGAAATGATTATGCCTATTTTGAATTATTATGCTGAAGGTTTCATTTCCTATCCGCAGATGCGAGCTATGTGTGTGCATTGGAGTAATGGTATTATCCGTGATCCTCATAACTTAGGATCTCCAACTTATAATTATGCACGTACTGCTGGGGAATATGATGCGAAATTAGATTGGGTACGCGCTATGGGACGTGGTATTGGTTGTTTCCGCACTTCTTATCATTATAATCAGACCATTTGGAATTATGATGGTGAAACAGATTGGCAGGATATGCGTCATAATCGAGAAATAGGTAATTGGATGGAAATGACGGATCTTAAATACAATAATCCAAATTCTGCTTATTATGGGAAAAACATGATGCTTTATGCACCAGAAGATTATTATGATCCGGAATCAGGTGATTTGTTGGTGAGAAAAGGGGATTTGCTTTGTTCTGATACTATTCGTAGTTGGTTCCCGACTCCATTGTACAAAGTATATATACTTGATCAAAATGCTGAAGAAAATATGGGGGCTAATCAGTTTAATGGAGCAACCAAGGGCAATAGTGTGTCTAATGGTAATCTATACTTGTTCCGTTTGGCAGAAACTTACTTACTTCGCGCTGAGGCTAAGTTCTACCAAGGTAACCCGATTGGCGCTGCAGAGGATGTGAACGTAGTTCGTCGTCGTGCTAATGCCAAAAAGATGTTTACTACTGTAACTATCGGTGACATTGCTGATGAACGTGCTCGGGAATTGTATTTGGAAGAATGGAGACAGCCTGAATTGACTCGTATTTCTTGGTGTCTTGCTCGCAGTGGTCAGCCGGATGAATGGGGAGAAACTTATAATCTGTCTACTTGGGATAAGCAGAGTGGTACGGATTTGAATGGAGGAAGCTATTGGTATAAGCGTACTACGCGCTACAACATTTTCAATCATGGGCCTATTGTTTCCAACAAGGAATTGAATTATCAAGTAGATAAGCGTAATCTGTTTTGGCCGATTCCCAACTCGGCTATTACTGCTAATACAGGTGCGCGGTTGCGGCAAAATTATGGATATGACGGCTATGATGAAGCGATTCCGATGTTTACTAATTGGGAAGAAGCAGTGGCTGATGAAGAATTGACAAAATAATGATAGTTTTCAACAGGCGTTGTTGATACTGATAAAGCAAGTCTGATTAACTTGCGAATTAGATTATAGGAGGACTACGGCTTGAAGTGATTTTAACCCGTAGTCCGTTTTTTTAGACCTTTTAGGTAGAGGAATATAAAATTCGGAATTCATTATAGAAAAATCGTTCATGCTTAATTTTTCTACTACTCTTGATTATTTTTTAGCCTTTTTTATTCTTTTAAAGCTTTAAGTTTGCAACGTGAAAAATAGATAAAACGAACTTTAAGTATAATGCTTATGAGGAATAAATCTGCCCCCGATTAATATTGGGAATGTGACAAAATTTAGCCCAAGGAGTTTCTAATCATAACTCTATTCGGATAATATTATTACCTATAATCTAATTTAATAAGAAAAACGATGAAATCAAACTCGTTCTTAAAAAATCGAAAGGCTTTGACAGCCTTATTGCTTTGCACAGGTTTCGTTGCGACTCAGCCGTTCAGTGTGATGGCCGAAGAAATTGTAACTGCCGTACAAACTGTCCAGCAACAGAAACAATCCGTATCAGGTACGATTAAAGATCCGGTAGGGGAACCGGTTATTGGTGCCAGTATTTTAGAGAAAGGTACTACCAATGGTACAATTACTGATTTCGATGGTAATTTTTACATTGAATGTGGCTCCAGGAGCTACATTGGTTATTTCTTATATAGGATATAAGAATCAAGAGATGAAAGTTATTCCGGGAAAATCACTTAACATTATTTTGCAAGAGGATACAGAAACGTTGGAGGAAGTGGTGGTAGTCGGTTATGGTGTGCAGAAGAAATCAGATGTGACCGGTTCTGTTACTTCAGTAGGGAAGGAGCGTCTGGGAAAACTTCCGGTGACGAATGTATTACAAGCTGTTCAAGGTGCGGCGGCAGGTGTTACTATTACACAAACATCTTCCATTCCGGGCGATGCACCGGATGCTTTGGTGCGTGGCCAGAATTCCATCAATGCTAATTCCGGGCCATATATTGTTGTGGACGGTGTGCCTATCAGCAAGTCGGGAGGTACATTGAATGATATCAATCCGAATGATATTGAATCCATGGAAATTTTGAAGGATGCTTCGGCCACTGCCATTTATGGTACAAACGGTGCGAATGGTGTTATTTTGATTACTACTAAGCGTGGTACTTCCGGCAAGCCGACTATTCGTTATAACGGATATTTCGGAGTGGAGGATTTTTCTCATAAACTAGATTTCTGTGATGGTGCGCAAATCACTCAACGTTATAGAGATTATGTGTCACAGAACCCCGGAGAAACCATGTATAATGATTATGTGAAGAATGCATACGAAGCGGAAAATCAGGCCAATGGTATAGAGAATGATTGGATTGATGCTGTATCGCAAACTGGTATCATCCAAGACCATAACGTAAGTATCGGCGGTGGGGCGGATAATGTGAAGTATTACGTTTCTGCCGACTATATGAGTCAGAAAGGTGTGTTGAAAGGGTTCAACTACAAACGTTACTCTATTCGTACGAATATTGATATGAATGTGACTGATTATATGAAGGTGGGAACTAATTCCTATATAGTATCTCATAACCGTGACGGTGGACGTGTTAACTTTCTGATGGCTGAGGCTATGTCTCCTTATGCAAAAATGTATGAAGAAGACGGCAGCTATTGCATTAATCCGATGTACAGTGAAACTTTGTTTACCAATCGTTGATGTGGACTACTACTAATCCCGAGCGTCGTCAGTGAATATCAATATAAACGGTTATGCCGAGATTGATTTCGGAAAGTTGATTTCTCCTCTTAAAGGATTGACCTATAAATTCAATGGTGGTTATGCATATATGCCCAAACGTTATAATAATTATGAAGGTAAGTCGGTGAATAATAAGACCGGTTATGCTGAAATAAAGAATGAAGAAACACAAAGTTATACCATAGAGAATATCCTTGCTTATAATCGTGATTTTGGAAAGCATCATTTGGATTTGACAGCTTTGTATGCCGCTTCACGTAAGAAATATCAACGTTCGCAAGCTATGGCCAGCAAATTTATTAATGACGACCAGCAGTGGCATAACATGGGTAGTGCGGAAACACCTAGCGTAGCTTCATATACCGACCTTTATACTACTGTTTCACAAATGGGACGAATTAATTATTCTTATGACAGCCGTTACTTGTTTACATTTACAGTGCGTCGGGACGGTTCTTCTGTTTTCGGTGATAATAACAAATACGGTGTATTCCCTTCTGTCGCTTTAGGTTGGAATATTGCTCGTGAATCATTTATGGAATCTTCCAGTAATTGGTTGAACACATTAAAGCTGCGTGCGTCTTATGGTAAAGCGGGTAATGAGGCCATCGGAGTATATCAGTCACGTGTGAAGATGGATTCAGGCATGTTGGCTTTAGGCGGAGCTTCGAATGCAGGTTTATGGCCCAATGATTTGATGGGGAATGCGGATCTGACTTGGGAAACCACAAAGAGTTTCAATGTCGGTCTGGACTTCGGACTTTGGAATAACCGTTTGACAGGTAATATTGATGTCTATTTCTCAAAGACCAACGATTTGCTTCTGAAACGTAATTTACCTAAAGTAACTGGTTACAATACCGTGTACTCCAATATGGGTGAAACAGCTAATAAAGGTGTGGAATTGACACTGAATTCCCGTAATATTGTTTCAGGCGATTTTACCTGGAGTTCCAATTTGGTATTTTCATGGAATAAGAATGAGATAAAAGACCTTTATGGAGACGGACAGAACGACTTGGGTAACCGTTGGTTCCTTGGACATCCGATAGGCGTGATTTATGATTATACAATGGTTGGAATCTGGCAGGAAGATGAGATAGCCCGTGGCGACCATTTGAATTGGGACCCGATTGCAGAAGCTGGTGATGTGAAGTTGGCGGATATCAGTGGCCCTGACGGAGTACCTGATGGCAAGATTGATGACAATGACCGTACCATCAAAGGGCAGACAACACCGAAATGGATTGGTGGTCTGACGAATACGTTCACTTATAAGGATTTTACATTGAGTATCTTTATCCAGACTACACAAGGATTGAAAAAGAACAATTCATTGATCGGTATGGCAGGTGATGAAATGGGACGTCGTAATACCACTACTGAAATAGGTTATTGGACTCCGGAAAACAAGAGTAACGAATGGCGTTCATTGCGTAAGAACTCAAACAAACATGGATATGGTTTCCCTTGTGATGCCAGTTATACACGTATCAAAGACATCACATTAAGTTATACTTTCCCACAGCGCATGATTCAGAAGATGGGTATCGGTGGTTTGCAGCTTTATGTGAGCGGACGTAACCTGTTTACTTTCACGGATTGGGTAGGTTGGGATCCTGAAGCTCGTCAGGTAGCTCGTGGTAATAGTTCATGGGATAGTACAAGAGGTGAAACTGTATATGACAGCAGTAACTACCCGATGACTAAGAGTTGTGTATTTGGAGTTAATTTAACATTCTAAAAAACGAAGAACTATGAAATTTAGAAATATATTATTAACAACTTTTGCTGCATCGGCATTTGTTATTGGGACTACATCATGCAGCGATAGTTTTCTGGATGAGAAAATGTACTCTAGTTATGGTCCGGAAGTATCAGATGTAAATGCGAAATTGGTAGGTCTGCACCGTCAATATGCTGCTATATGGGGAATGTCCAGTCAGCAGGGATTTGTAGGATGCTGGCAGGTAGGTACGGATGTAGGTGCTCCCGGTGACACTCAGGGGGTAGAGGTTCCTTTTTACAGATATCAGGAATTGAATGCAGAGAATGCAGGGGTAAGTTTCCTTTGGGAAAAATTATATGAGCTCATTAATAGTGCGAATCAGATTATCGCTTCACAAGCTGAAGGCGGTGATGCGGCGGCAACAGCCGAAGCCATGTTTTTTCGTGCTTATGCATACAATATGTTGGTGACATTATGGGGAGATGTACCTTTAGTGACAGAATCTACTAGTATTCCGCGTACAGATTATACCCGTAATGCGGTTGCCGAGGTGGATGGAGTCATTGATTCTGACTTGGTTTATGCCATGTCTAATCTTCCGGTAGTGGGAGCTGCCAAAAATGAAAGCCGTATAAATCAGGACATGGCAAGACAGTTGGCAGGAGAAGCCTATCTTCGGATGGGTATGCGTGATGCTTCCTATTTCAAAAAGGCGGAAGATGCGGTGACGCCTATTATAACAGGTGGTAAATATGAACTGATTTCAGCAAGATATGGTAAATATGCGGCCGAGCCGGGTGATTATTATCATGATATGTTCCGTTGGGGGAATCAGCGTCGTTCACAGGGGAATATGGAGGCTATCTGGACTTTCGAAATGGAGTATAACCGTGATGTGAATGGCGGTACAATTGACAATCCGCAACAACGCCGTAACTGGGTTCCTGCTTTCCATAAACTGGATGGTATGGTGAATGCGGATTCCATAGGCGGTCGTGGTAATGGCCGTTTGCGTATCAGCAATTTTGTGAAATACGGATTGTATGAGAAAGGTGATATCCGTAATTCTAATTATAATATCCGTCGTGTAATGTGGTATAACAAGCTCGGTTTTTCAAAAGAAGTTGGTATTGATGCTAAAGGGTTCTTGGTGGATAAAGACAAAGGTGTAAGAAATGTGACATTAAAAACGGGCGACCAGGTCATCCCTCACGAGGGAGATTCATTGAACGTATTTTATCCTCATCCCACTAAATGGGGGGCTTATGATGAAACCGATGATTTTGGTTATGCTGTAGTGAAGGACTGGCCTGTGATGCGTTTGGGAGAAACTTACTTGCTCCGTGCAGAGGCTCGTTTCCGTCAGGGGAATACACAGGGGGCGGCTGATGACATCAATGTGTTGCGCGACCGTGCCTTTAAAGACTATCGTGCGGTGGCTCCGGGTGCTGGTAAAGTAACGGCTGATCAGATTGACATTGACTTCATTTTGGATGAACGTGCCCGTGAATTGATTAGTGAGGAGAACCGTCGTATGACTTTAGTCCGGACCAATACGTTGGCCGAACGTATCAAACTGAATGGGGATATGGAACCTGCCGCACCAAGCAATAAGGTGATTACAGGTTTTGATGCCAATATCCATACACTGCTTCCGATACCTCTCACCGAGATTCAATTAGAACAAAGACGGATGATTTGAAACAGGAATCCGGGTTATTGATTCTGTCGGATATAAGTAAGAAGATAGATATATAAAATATTGAAAGAGCATGAAGGGCATATCTCTTAAAGAGAGTGCCCTTATTTTATTTCCTCTAGTTTGGTAAATCCGACGTGATTTATTTCTTTAGAAAGAATAAAAAGCGGCTTTTGGCTGATTTCTGTCCTATTTTGCACGAATTATACCCCCTTTTTTATTAGCAGAATATGTATTTTTGAGGAATAAAAAACAGCTGTATCGGGTTGGAACTCGATGACAGGTAATGAATAACCCCATAAAATACTATGATGCGACTTTTATTATCTCTTTTATTGCTTTTGTCATTTTTGCAGATGAATGCACAGACTTATCCTAAAGTGATTCTTCCGGGTGATTATCCTGACCCTTCCATTATGCGTGACGGCAAGGATTACTACATGACTCATTCTCCTTTCTATTACGCTCCCGGATTCTTAATCTGGCACTCGCAGGATTTAATGAACTGGGAGCCGTTATGTCGTGTCATGCCTCAATATGAAGGCTCTGCCATGGCACCTGATTTGTTGAAATACAAAGATACTTATTATATTTATTATCCTGCCGCAGGAACCAATTGGGTGATGTGGGCGAAAGATATTCGTGGGCCGTGGAGTCTTCCCGTAGACTTGAAGGTAGGAGGAATTGACCCTGGTCATGTCGTGAATAGGGAGGGAAATCGCTATCTTTATGTGGATAAAGGGGAGGTGATCCGGTTAACAGAAGACGGACTTGCTACCGTTGGGGAGAAGAAGAAAGTATATGACGGATGGAAATATCCTGATCATTGGGATACGGAATGCATGTGTCTGGAGTCCCCGAAACTGAATGAACACAATGGCTACTATTATCTCACTTCTGCTCAAGGAGGAACCGCAGGACCCGCAACCAGCCACATGGTTGTATCAGCCCGTTCAAAATGTGACCGGCCCCTGGGAGAATTCACCTTACAATCCATTGTGCATACATATAGTGGCAACGGATAGTTGGTGGTCTAAAGGCCACGGCACGTTGATAGATGATGTGAACGGCAACTGGTGGATTGTTTATCATGCATATGCCAATGGCTATCATACATTAGGACGCTCCACCTTGATTGAACCGATAGAATGGACGGAAGACGGCTGGTATCGTACCGTATCTGCCGCTACCCCTGTCACTCCGGAGCAGGAAATCAAACATGGATTGGAACTGTCCGATGATTTCAAAGGTCCTCAATTGGGACTTCAGTGGACTTTTTGGAAAGAATATGCTCCCAAATCCCTGACTTTCAAGGAGGATATCTTATGGATGAAGGCCAAAGGTCGGACTCCTGCCGACGGACGGGTGTTGTTGACCACCGCTGAAGACAAAAATTACGAAACACAAGTGGAAATCCGGACAGGGAATGGAAATGTGGCCGGGCTTATCCTGTATTATAATGAAAAGGCTTATGCCGGAGTCGTTTCCGATGGAAAGAGATTCTATATTTACCGGAATGCGGAGCACAAGACGGAACTTCCCAATCGTATTGGGAAACATTTCTTTGCCAGACTGCACAATTGCGGTAACCGTCTGTCCGTCGAGGTGAGTAAAGACGGGGAAGAATGGACTGTCCTTGCCAGTGATATGGATGTTTCCTCCTTGCATCACAATAATTATGGTGGTTTTTATGCTTTGCGTGTTGGTCTGTTTTCCGCTGGAAAAGGAAGTTCGGGTTTCAGCCGCTTCCGTTATCGGAATGCAGTTCCGCGAGAGAAAGATATGAGCGCCTATCTGATGGTCTTCCACAAAGACGAGGACCATGGACTTCACATGGCAATCAGTCCCGACGGCTACACTTTTACCGCCTTGAACGAAGGAAAGCCCGTCATAGCCGGAGATACGATAGCTGAACAGAAAGGTATCCGCGATCCGCATATCTTCCGTGGTCCGGATGGAGCATTCTATCTGTCGATGACCGATTTGCATATTTATGCGCAGCGTGACGGATATCGTGATACAGAATGGGAACGCGATGGAAAAGAGTACGGATGGGGTAACAACCGGGGGCTGGTATTGATGAAATCTTGGGATCTGATTCACTGGAAGCGTACTAATCTGCGCTTTGACAAATTATCTGCTGCTTACAGTGAGGTAGGTTGCGCTTGGGCTCCTGAAGTGACCTATGATGATAAAAAAGGAAAGTTGATGATGTATTTCACCATGCGCTTTAAGAATGAAGCGAACAAACTTTATTATGTATATGTCAATGACGACTTTGATAAGTTGGAAACTTTACCTCAGCTTCTTTTTCAATATCCCGATGAGAAGATTTCTGCTATCGATGCGGATATTACCCGTATAGAAGATAAATATCACATGTTTTACGTTTCGCACGATGGGGGCGCCGGTATCAAGCAGGCTGTTTCGGATAGGGTAAACAGTGATTACGAGTATAATGCCCGTTGGTATGATCCTGAACCCACGGCGTGCGAAGCTCCGAACTTGTGGAAACGCATTGGTGAGGTAGATGGGTGTTGATGTATGATGTGTACGGGCAGAAGGTTCATAATTTCGGATTCAGTGAAACTTCCGACTTCGTACATTTCACTCCTTTGGGACAGTTTAACCAAGGAGTGATGAGGACTACTAACTTTACTTCTCCCAAACATGGGGCAATCATTCATCTTACCCGCTAGGAAGCGGAACGCCTGGCAGAACATTGGGGGATGTCTTACGATGCTTTGCTTCCATCTGAATAAGAAACATTTTATATAAAATAATTCATGATGAGTAAACTGAGAAACAGCTTGTGTGAGTTGTGCACAGCTTTGATTTTCTTTTGCGGATGCAGCAATGAACCGTTGCAACCCATTCGTTCAGGTGAGATATGGCCTGATAACAACGGAGAGCATATCAATGCCCATGGGGGCGGAGTAATGTACCATGATGGAACATACTATTGGTTCGGTGAGAATAAATGCGATACTACCAGCAGTGCCATGGTGGGAGTAATGTGCTATTCTTCTCGGAATCTTACTGACTGGAAGAACGAAGGCGTAGCGCTTTCTGTTGTTGATAACGACAGCAGCGACATAGCGCGTGGATGTATATTGGAACGTCCTAAAGTGATATATAATGCGAAAACAGGGAAGTTTGTGATGTGGTTCCATCTGGAATTGAAAGGAAAAGGTTATGCAGCCGCCCGTGCCGGGGTAGCAGTCAGTGATACTCCTGCCGGTCCTTACCGTTTCATCCGTTCGGGACGTGTCAATGCTGGTAAGCTGCCTGTTGATATGGACGGACAGGCTGTTGCAGTGCTGGATACTCTGAATGCCAAGAATTATGAAAAATGGTGGACTCCCGAATGGACGGATGCTGTGAACAAAGGCTTGATAGTAAAGCGTGATTTGGATGGCGGACAGATGTCTCGCGATATGACTCTTTATGTAGATGAGGATGGTAAAGCCTACCATATTTACTCTTCCGAAGAAAACCTCACACTCCAAATAGCGGAATTGAGCGATGACTATCTTTCACACACAGGGAATTATGTGCGTGTGGCTCCGGCAGGACACAATGAGGCACCTGCTATCTTCAAAAAAGACGGAACCTACTGGATGATCACTTCCGGTTGTACCGGTTGGGCTCCCAATGAGGCTCGTATGTTCTCGTCTTCTTCCATCTTCGGACCGTGGTCTCAGCATCCCAACCCTTGTGTGGGACCTAAGTCGGAACTTACGTTTGGCGGACAGAGCACTTATATTCTGAAAGTGGGGGGGAGAAGAAAGACGCCTTTATATTTATGGCGGATATCTGGCGTCCGGAGCATCCCAGTGATGCCCGTTACATTTGGTTACCTGTTCAATTCAAGGAAGGAATTCCATACGTGGAGTGGATGGACAACTGGACACTGGATTTCTTTCAGTAATCCCTGTTGAAAATAGTCTGAAGGATGGAAAATAGTGCAATAGTCTGTTCTTGACTGATTATTGCATCCATCTTGCTCGATTTTACCCCTATGGTTGTCAATCAGATTTTTTATCTTTGCTATCGGTAAAAAGAGATAATAGGTATTAAAGATAGGTTTTTAGGAAGAAGGTTAACATACTGTGATGTGATAATAGAATTTTAGGTTAGGTTAAGTTAGAATTGAAGGCATATTTCGTGAGGAAATGTGCCTTTCTGTTTTCATTACCTTTCTAGGTTCGTATATTTGTAATGTCGAATTTGTGAAACTTAAAATAGAATATGCATGAAAAAGATTGGATTGTTTTTGTTGTTAGGTTTTTCTCTTTCGTGGCTGGTGTCTGCTTGCCAAGAACGTCAGCAGGAAAGACGGAAGGAAGTGCCTTTGGATTCTATTGTACTGAGTGACCCTTGCATTTTGGCAGACAGGAAGACGGCTATGTATTATATGACCGGAACCGGCGGTATGCTTTGGAAAAGCAAGGATTTGAAACTTTGGGAAGGACCGTTTCATGTGGCAAAGACTGATTCCGGTTCGTGGATGGGACCGAAACCAATGATTTGGGCTGCCGAGTTACATCCGTATAAGGGCAAGTATTATTATTTTGCCACTTTCACCAATCAGGCGGTGAAGATTGATACGGTACAAGGGAATGTAATAGAGCGCCGTGCCAGTCATGTTTTGGTGAGCGATAACCCGGACGGACCTTACGTTCCGATGAAGGATTCCACTTACCTGCCTGCTGATAAACCAACCTTGGATGGGACTTTCTGGGTGGATAAGGACGGAAAGCCTTATATGGTATATTGTTATGAATGGTTGCAAGCCTTGGACGGTACGATAGAGAAAATAGAACTGAAGCCTGACTTAAGTGGAACCATAGGCGAAGGGAAATTGCTGTTCCGTGCCAGCGAATCGCCGTGGAGCGAAAAAACAGTGGGGCGGGAAGTTTGTTTTAAAGTATGGTAGAAGTATGTTCCGATTGATTGCACCATATAATATAGACCTAAATAAAAAAATAGATTATCATGAAAAAAAGAAGTTTCTGAAGTATTTGAAAAAGAACAATCTAATGAAAGTTGCATCCATCTGTATCTGGAAGAATGCGGTTGGTGTGCTTACGAAGTTTCAGCTTATCTACTAATGAACCTTTTAGGAGGAAAATGTATAGTCGAAAAAATAGAGAAATGCGGCTTGAAACTTGTCCGTGCATTTCTGAATATAGATCTGCTGGGTGACATCAACTATGGAGAATACCGCTATGCGGGATTAAGCTCCTACAACCTGCAATTAATAGGAAAAGATAAAGTTGACAAGAATTCTTTTCTTCAATTGGAAGAAAAATATATAGAAGCCGTTGCATATTCGGCAGGCAAGTAAGATTAGCCCTATAGATAATACCTTCGCTTTTTCGATCACTGCATGGTAAAAAAACAAGCTCTTTTGGATTTCAACACTAATTTCATCCTTATTTACATATAAGTAGCGAACTTTTTTTTCATCAGGAGTGTTATTTCTATAACAACCGTCACTACATGTAGTTAAGTAGAAAAAGAGACAGTAGCAAAGCATTTTATTACTGTATTATTAAATTAATAAGTAGAAAAAGCTTTATTTTTATTTTAAAAAATTAGGTATTATGAATATTAAAACAATTTTACTTGCCTCATTAATGGGGCTCGGCTTCATTGCTTGTAGCGATGACAGCACGCCAGAAGCTGAGAAACAAGAAGG
>OKWC01000037.1_pt1 | contig 21313 bp, 19 predicted proteins | sample 1606971 | NCBI WGS metagenome assembly OKWC01 (sample SAMN04414076, study PRJEB24778) | human gut metagenome | material: faecal | host: Homo sapiens
CAGCCCAAAATCAGATAATACAATTCTAGTGGTACGGATATGACATCAGAGTATATTGAAAGACATTTCTCAACAGGTGATATTCCGTTCAAATCATTTTATGGAAGAGGACTGTATGATAATATTTCCTTAAGCGAATTGAGATTGATAAACAGCACGTCAACAGATGCCGTTGTCTTATTGGAAAACATTTCGGGGGAGATTATAAGGAATGTTTTTGTAAAACAAAATAATTCGTATACGATGAGACAAATACCTGAAGGAAGATATATTGTGAAAATAATGTATGGAAATTCATGGAATTCAGAAAAATATAATGGGAGTGGTATGCCGTCAGGTGGATTTATGAAAAATGTATCGTTTAGTAAATCCAAATGGAAAGATTCTTTTGACTTTATATTTGAAAAGGATGATGATGGAATCAATTATCCTACCTATTCTTTGACTTTGCATAAAGTCAAAAACGGCAACATGTCTACTGAAAAGATTAATAAGGAAAGTTTTTTTAATTAACATATTATGAATAAAAAAATTATGTCTTTGATTATTTCTATAGTTATATCAATTATATCTATGACTTTATTTTCGTGCATTTTGGTTCTTGTAGGACAAGAAGGAACTTTACTGCAATTCGTTTTTATTGGATTGGCAGTGTATATTGGAAAGTATTCATATTCACGTCTTATTGATTACTATAATAGAAAGCAGTAACTTTGGGTTGTAGTTTTGCATTGAAAATGTTGGTTTTGTAAACTTGCCGTAATAGTTTCATCTTTGCATCACGTAACAAGTACCAGATGTTATAGATGATTGATTATTCTGCCAAGAGGGACGTTTAATATATCTTTATCTGTAACTAGCACTTACTACGGATCTTCTTTTGTATTAGTTCTGTTATTTATGAATTAAAAAAAATAAATTCATCTAATTAGATATCTACTAACTAATATTACGAAAGAATTTTGATTTACATTTGAATCGAATATAATTTAGAAACATATCTAAATTACTATCTAATTGTTAGTCTTATTTTTAGATTAAAAATTAAATATCTATTTTGCAAAAAACAAATGGTTTTTGATGAATTTTTAAAACTGAAGGTGAACTTTTAGGGTTCTGTTATTGTTATGATTAATCTAAAGACTAAAGCTGATGAGAATTACGATGCTTTTGTATTATTGAAGGATAATGGCAAACTTAATTCTTCAATACATTGTGCTTATTATTCAGCTTTTTTATTATCTATATATTCATTATGTGTGAGATTTGGATATCTTTATGAAGATATACAGAATAATTCAAGAGGAAAAGATAGTCATGCTTATATCAGGAATGAGCTGGGAAATAAGATACATCAAGCAAAACCATTAGATTGTGTTGAGTTTCACACTTGCCTTGGTAAATTAAAAAGGAACGGAAAAAAGCTGATTATTCGAAAAATCTGGTTACAAATAAAGATGTAGTAAATATACAAGATACTATAGATAAATTCAGAGATTTGATAATTACAAAATATATTTGATTATGGATGCAGTAAAAGATTTTATCATTGAACGATTAAAGAAACTTAGTAATATGTTCAAGGGCATTTCTATCAAATATGCGTTTGACAGTATAACTGAATTTCATATAATTGAGATATCACCGGAAAATATTAGAAGAAGAGATGATGAATACATAAGGTGGGAGTCTGATATGTGGAATGATTTCTTTGCCATGTTCCCAGATGAGGATTTGCTTATTTCGGAGCCTTGCGAGTCTAATGATATGCATAATGTGTTATTTGACAATATTCCGATTGTGGATAGTGGCAATTTGCTTTATTGTATAGATTTAGATTTTGGTGAGATGGATTCTTTTTTAAATATTGACACTATAGATTTGTTAGCAGCGTGATTATGGCAGAAAAAGTAGCAAGTTTCCGTTTAAAGGAATATAAGATAAATAAGGCTAGTATAGAATTTGATCCTGATAAACCTCTGTCTAAAATGTCAATAGAGATCGAGAGAAAAGGTGATATAGAGGAAAATAATATTTATAGGATAAATATGTATATTGGTGTTTCTGATGAAACGAACAATTTCAAAATCAGTGCAAACATGGTAGCTTTGTTTGAATTTGATTCTGAAATATCTGAAGAGAATAAAACTAGTTTTGTAAATTCGAATGCGCCAGCCATTTTGTTCCCCTACTTTAGGGCATATATATCTACATTGACATCTCTTTCTGGAATGCAACCTGTTATCTTGCCGACAATAAATTTTGCTAGAATGCTGGAACAGCAGGAGAAATAAGTAAACATTAAGAAGGTGTGTCGTAATACACGATGCGCCTTCTTTTTTTTCATTGACTATAAAAATCGACTCATTTTTTTAAGCTGCGATATTTTGAGGATTTCTTTGATTTATGCGTTCTCAACATCTAAATAGAACAACTGTAAGCTCATAAAACGGTCTAATCAGCCAATCCATACCTTCTTTAGTCATTTTTGCACACATCTTTTTTATATTGAAGGCAATGGCAAAGAAGGCAAAGTCCATGAAGACCTTATCCTTTCCAAAATGGCGGAAACGTTTGTAATTCATATTGTTTTTCATTTGTCCGAACACGGCTTCCGGTTCTATGCATCTCTGTCCTCTGTGTTTCAGCCCTTCCTCTGAGCAGAGCAACTCTTTGGCTTTTTGCTTGTATTTTCTGAGTCTGTGATTCAACTCTATCGTTCTGTTCCCCTTTGCTTTAAAACATCGGCATCTTAGCGGACAGCCTTCACATCTGATGGCTCTGTACCTGGCATTTTCGCTGACATATCCGGATGCTGTTTTCACATGTCTAGTCCCTATCCTTTGCATCTTCTGTCCCATGGGGCAGATACAAAAGTCTTGTTCTTCATTGTAGTAGAAGTTTTCGGCCTTGAACGGGTCCGGTTTGAATCTCGGCCGCTGCTCCATGTGGAAGTAGTTGTACTTGACGTAGGCTTCCATACCGTTTTCTGACATGAAGCGGTAATTCTCCTCAGAACCGTAGCCGGAATCGGCAACCACCGTATGGGCCAGCCTGTCATATCTGCTTGAGAAGGATTGCAGGAAAGGTATCAGGGTCAGTGTATCCGTAGGGTTCGAGAAGAGTGCAAAGTCGGTAATGAACTGGTTCCCGGTGCCGATCTGGAGGTTGTAACCGGGCTTTGTCTGGCCGTTACGCATGGCATCCTCCTTCATTCTCATGAAAGTAGCGTCATTGTCCGTTTTGGAATAGGAATTCCTGTCCTGCAGCGTGTCCAGACGGTTGTCGTATTCCTGTAGCTTGTCCCTGTGCTCTTCCAACTCCTTCAGCTGTTTGCGTTTCTTTTTCAACGCAGTCTTTTCCTCTTTCGTGGAGGGTTCAGGAACCTGTTCGAGTGCTTGACGCAATTCTCCTGCCATTTCAGTCAGCATGGCCGGAGTGAACTCAATCTCCTCATTGCTTTCCGATGAGTTCTCCTGGGCGATGACATTGTCTATCTGCCCTAGCAGGATATGTATCTTCTTCATCAGGCGTTCACGGTTCCGCTCAACCGTTTTCCGCCAGACGAAAGTATACTTATTGGCTTTGGACTCAATCTTTGTCCCGTCAATGTATTCCACATTCAAGCTGATGAAGCCTTTGGAAGAGAGAAGGAGTACGGTTTGGGTAAACACCTCGTTGATTTCATTCTTCACCCGGTTGCGGAAACGGTTGATGGTAATGAAATCCGGTTTCTCATATCCGGCAAGCCAGATATAATGGATGTCACGGTGAAGGAGCTTTTCGATTTTCCGGCAGGAGTAGACGTTGTTCATATAGGCATACAGAACGACCTTGAGCATCATCCTGGGATGGTAAGGGCTGCGCCCGCATTCCTTATACAACTTCCTGAAACTTTCAAGGTTCAGGCTCTCAACCAGAGCGTCAACCATCCGAACTGGATCATGCTCTGCAATATCCTCGTCAATTCTTGGAGGAAAAAGCACTGTTTGGTTGGGATTGTAAGGACGAAAATGTATCTTTGTCATAGTATAAAATGTTATGCTTAAAGATACAAAATCTTTAGGTAATAACAAAGCCCCTGCTTGTGAAAGTCGGGGCTTTGTGCATAAAAAAAGAAGGTGCGCATTTTGACACACCTTCTTAATGTATCGTTTTTATTGTCTATACACCTTTTCAACTTCTTTTTTCACTTTTTTAGTTGATAGTCTGTTTCTTGTTATTTTTTTCCATATTCTGGGTATTCCGGATGTTCTTCCAACCATTCTTTTTTATCTTCGGCTTCGTCATGTTTTCTTTTGAGTTTTAGGAACTCTTTTTCATTTTTCAAAGTTTCCTTCTCTTTTTCATTGAGGTTGTTGATGATGTATTTCTTTTTTTATTTCAGAGTCTTTCCTTTTTAGATGTTCCGTCTGAATAGGGCAGTTTCTTTTCTGTAGTCATTAAACAGTTTTCCAGCCTCATACATCTTGTTCAGATATTCATAAGGTCCCATATCCTTGTATAGTTTCTCGGCCATTTCCTTTCGTTGGGATTTGGGAAGGTTGATTAGGAACATAAAATCTACAAGGTCGGGGCGTCCTTCCCTTATGGCGGATTCGGCTCCCAAATAAATGTTTTCCAGTGTCTCTACATTTAATCCGGCAAATTTCCCTAATTTGGCGGCCAGCTCCCTTTGTACATTCAGGTTGAATCCGTCTTTTACCGCCTCGCTTATCAGATTTGACATCTCTGTAATGAATGAGAGAGGATCATATTTGTTCCCTTGTGATATGGCGTTGACAAACTGTCCAATGGAAGTTCCTCCCAAGGAACTTAAAGCAGCAGATAAAAATATGCTTTTCAATTGTTCATCAGTGAACCATAAATCCTCATCCCCGTCCCCGTATCCGAATATGGCGTAGATATTGGATATGAGTGGTGCTGTGATTCCTGCAATACCATATCCTCCTGCCGCCCACAAGCTCCCATTACAAATAGTCCGAGGTGGCTTTCCTCAGCCCGGTAAGATAGCTGCCCATCATTGTTCTTTGGGCTTCGTCTTTATTCATTCCGGATTCAATGTTCAGATTGTATATCCTTTTTGCTCGTGCCATTTCAAGAAGCCCCTCAATACCCATCCGCTGGTATCCTATGTTGCTGCTTTGGTAAGTGGTCAGCGCCTTGTAGAACACATTGCCGCTTGCCTGCATGGGGGACATCATTTCCGGGCTGGAACTCTGCTGGCTTTCATTGAATGCTATTTCAGCGTTGTATTTGGCTAAATTGGCGGCTTCCTCATTGCCCAGACCTCTTTTTTGCGCACGTTTATATTCAAAATTGTAAACGGCTCTCGCTCCGGCCGCACATGTCAGCGCATCAATAAGCTTGTTGGGATACATGCCTGCATTGGTAAGTTTCTCCAGCTTGTTTTTGAATGCATTTTCATCCTTTAATGCTTCGATCCCCATATTTCCCGTATCAACCCGTTCTTCAAAAGAAGGAAGATACTCCTTCGCCCATTTCATGTTTCCTGCCGGGGTGAATATGTATTTGAACAAATCAGCCTGATACCCCGGATTCCGCTGTATGCGGAAAATGCCGGATAGGAGAGCACCTGCTTCATTGCGGTGTTGAGTCTGAATGCGATATTGGAACCTGCCCAATACCTTAGTATCTTGTTTAGTCCGTTGTTGAGCGAGTCTTGTTTCTGCTTGTCGTTGAAACTCCGTACGGCCACCTCCGCCGCTCTCATGAAGATATCAAACATTCCTTTATGGTTCGCCTCCATATAGTTCTTGAAAGCCTTGCTTCCCCGCAGGAAATTAAGATCCTGGCGCAGCTCAGCCGTTGCCGCCCAAGTTTCCATATCTCTTCCGTATTTTAGCATCAGATCAAAAGCGTTTCTGCTAGTGTCCACCTTCAGGGTATTTATCGTACGGTTGATTATGTTTCCGGTTATTGTGCTTGGCATACCGATGATTGTTTCTCCCAGCTCCCCCTTTTCACGGATTTCGGATTTGGCTATGACCATAGGGAAATAATTCTCCCGTGAAGCCATGCTGGTTCCCGTCATTCTTACATGGACCGGATTGTACCTTTCTTCTCGTAGCCTTGGAAAGAAGTCGTCTGTGATCCATTCTCCGAGTTTCATGTATTTATCGCCTATAAAGGATTCTATCTCGGTCATGCTGTCTTCCGTCCATCCGTCCGCCTCTAGCTTCATCTTTCCGTCCGGCTGTCTCCATGTGAGCCATACATAGAACGCCTGCCCTTTGTTTAGGTTTGCCTCATACAGGTCGCCCTCCTTATGGTAATTGCTGTCGTACATATATTGTTTGTGAATCCTTTTTTCTGATTTTTGAGAATCCCTGAATACATTTTCCATTGATTTTCCGAACAGTTCCTTTATTTTTTCTTCCAGTTCTTTGTTGTAAGCCTTTACCCCCAAATATATCCTATCGTTGGCTTCCACCACTCCATGACTGCTTTTCATGAAATAATCGTATAAGGGGCCTTTTCCTATGGCGTGGTTCCTGTCTATGGCTTTCAGCAGATAATCGAAACTATACATGGGATAGGCGATAAAGTCACCGATGCTTTGCAATATGGACACAGTTTTTTCCATATTTGTTTCTTTCTCGTTTATACCTTTTATTCTTTTATCTTTTACGGCATTTATTCCCATGCTGATAATTCTTCCCCGGTGCGCGGCTTTTTCCTTGTTCAGCATGGCAAGGCGGCTTTTCCCGGTATCAACAAGTTCTTTCAATTCATTGTACACATTATCGGTTATCCTTATTAACTCTTCCTGCGCTACGGGTATCTGTGCAGCTATTTTCTCAGCCTCCTGCAGATAAAACTTTCGTGCTTCACCCTTGTTGTTGTAGGCGGCTCTTCTGGTGGTCACAAGATCGCCCTCCAGTTTGTCCAGATCTCGTTTCATTTTTCTGGATTCGGCCAATAGTTCGCGTATGGAAAGAGAATCATACTCATCGGCCATAGTCTGTGTGAACACACCTGTTCCTTCCGCCGCTTCATCCATGGCATTCTCTAGCTCTTCCCGGCGCTTCCGTATCTCTTCAACGGATTCAAGTTCTTTAGTTTTCAGCAGTTCGGCTCTTTCTTTTAATAGATTATCCCTTCGGCTTTTCATTTCATTCTGCTGACCGGTAAGTATGGTGATGCTTTCAGGGGATGTCTCAGATTTTATGAGTTTTCCCAGTTTTACAATTTCGCTTCTTACGGCACGGAGTTCACTGTCAGCGCTTGTTAGCAACAGGTCTTTGTAAGCGGATCGTATACTGTCAAACACACGTCTGGTAGCCTCATCAACAACTATCCCTTTTGATACGCCTCTTGTATCCTGCCCGGAAAGCTTCGTTTTTATCATTTTTTGCATCCTTTTCACCGAACTGTCATATTGGGCATAGTTTATCAACTTTTCAACAAGATTTAGTGGTTCCTTGAGTTTATTTGTTGATGCGGCCTTGTTTACTTGGGCAATCAGTGACTTTATCATATGTGGCCCCATTTCTTCTCTCGCTTCCTTGGTCAGTCTTTGATCTATAAAGGAAAGCATGGCTCTTGACGCAGTCTCGTATTCCTCTTTATTTCCTTTTCGTGCCTGATCCAATTGCTTTTTCAATTCCCGTATCTCTTCTTTCAGATTTTTAATAATCTCCTTCTTTTCTTCCTTTCCTGGAATACGGAACAAGGTCTCTCCCTGAGGAACAGACGGGATGGTACGTGAACTGCCTGAGAACTCACCAATTCCCAGTTTTGAACGCATGACGGTTTCCTTTGCCACATCAACAGGATAGTTTGACTGTTTCAGTCTGTTGTGGCTTTCATAAAGGATGTATCTCAGCTCATTGTCCGTCAGTTCAAATCCCAGATTCACTTTCGCTTTACGGAGCATGTCTATAAAGAAGGCTTTGATTCGTGTCCACAAGGACTGCTCCGCAAAGGTAGCCGGTCCGCGTTCGGACAGGTCTGCCATATATTCTTCAGTTGCTGTACGGATGGATATGTTCTCATTTTCCGCCATCCGGTTGATGGCCTGTCTGATTGATGGTGCGGCATTGTTGTATACATTGTCAAGGAAGGTATCGAAGTCCTTTCCGAACAGCTCACGCAATCCCTTATGTGCCACCACCTCATGGAATATAGTCGCCTGTGCGTCCTCCACGGATGTTGTGTTTGGCATATATAGATATACCTTGTTCTCCTTTGGTGAGTACCATCCTTTGATATTGGCTCCTGATTCGATACGTCTGCGCGCCTCGCCTTGTGGTAGCTGGTCTTCGGAAGTGATTTTTTCTATAGGTGTATGAAGAGACTCAGAAAGTTCATTCACTGCTGTATTCATGGGAGCAGACACAGAAGCATAAGCCTCCAAAGCGTCGTTTATAAATATCTGGTCTTCTCGTGCTACATCTTCCGTTTCCGAAGCAAGAGTATTGCGGCGTTTCTCAGGTGTCATATTCATACGGGATTGTACATTACGTGCTTCAACTTCACCTGATAGTTCATTGTATCTGTCGTTTTCTCCACCAAGTCCAAATTTTTCAATAAGAGATTGATACTCATTATAAGCATCCTCATATCCTTCTTTATCATAACCCCGCACCCAAAGATTGAATCCCTTATCAAAAGCATTACGGCTGGGGATAAAGCCATCCCCAAACTCGAATCCATCTGAGTGATATTCATTTACCAAAGCATTATAAACATCCATCTGTGAAGCGTCTTCTCCAAGTTCCTCACGCTTGTCAGCAAACTCTTCAATCATGGACCAGGCATCGCGCTTTTCTTTTAATGCGTCAAGGTATTTTCTATAAGTCATACTGTTTCCACCACGAGCGAATCCTTCAATTGATTGTACGGCATGCTGTACCTCATGCGCTAAGATAATACGGAAATCCGCCCTGTCTAGAACAAACTCATTCACACGTATCAAGTTTTGGCTTCCATAATAAGTCGCTCCCGTATTGCTTGTAGGGGCGTTGTATATCTCCACGCGTATCTGCTTCAACTCCGGATAAGTCTTAAACAAATTCTCATCCTTCACATAATCGTCAAGATAACGCACGTCGTTCGCTTCGTATGTGGCGCGAAGTTCTTCTGCCTTTTCTGATAATTCATCAAAACGGGCTGCTTCTTCTTCCGTCAGCTCTACTCCATCAAACAGTTTGTCGCTTAGCGCATCATACTCTTTGCCCCATGACAGGTTGGACCAAAGTCTGTTTTTTCGCGCAAGTCCTTTCGGATCAATCTCGAAATCCTCCACTTCATATCTCCATTTTCCGTCAGCCCCACGTTCCCAACCTGTAGCCTGCTTGATTTTCCTAGCATTTTCTTTTTCATTTGTTTGGAGAATCGAAAGCAAACGCTTATCTTTGACATCAGATAAAGGCGAGTTACCATCTATTCCAGCTTTTTGTATTGTTGGGGCAATGGATAGTAATTTGCCTTTCTCTATGTTAGTCAGTTTGTGGTCATAATACCGTTCTCCATTGTTTTGATTGGCGATAACAGCTTTCACAGTATAGTCAACACCGGCTATTTTCAATCCACATACATAATAAGAGAATGATTTTACACCGGGATATTTCTCCAAATCTTCGTTGGCAAGTTCTTCAATGAAGACGGAGTTTTCAATAATCTGAGGTACGGCTGCGATAGATTGCAGATGTTCTACATCCTTATAATCATGCTGCAATATTTCACGAATACCTCCCCGACTATTGCCTCCTGTCACAGAGATAATAGCTCCCGTATCTTTATTGATATATTCTCCACGTAATGACTTTCCATATTCCAACGCATTTTTTTGTACTGTTTCAAGTCATCGCTCGGTTCTATCTCTTTACCCGTAATCTCTATCGGCTCACTCTTCCGCAGCTTCTCAATGCGCTCTTTCTTCGTATTGAAAGCGGATTCCATCTCTCGTGCCACATTCAGGTTATCAAGGCGGGTAGTTGCTTCCTCTGCCTTATCCAGTTGGGATGCGCCTTTCTCTCCAATAAAACGATATCTTACATCCGCTTTTCTTGCATTGAATCGCTTGGAAGGAGGAATAACATTACCTTTGTCGTCACGGGTTATCAGGTCATTCAGTTTTCGGTTGTTTTTTGTATTCTTGTAGCGGTAATCGCTCCTGTCATCATATCCCCATTCGTTGATATCATTCCCGTCCCAATATAGATTTTCAGCCGGTACTTCTTCCTTCATAATTCTGTAATTGCCGTTTAAGGCATGTTCTCCATGAACTTTTACATAGGATTCAGACAGGGAAACCCAGTCACCGTTTCTTACCTTTCCTTCTTTCAATGATTTTGGAACGGCACGATAGATGGTAACGGTCGGTTTTTCTCCTTTGTCAATGGCAGACAATGCTTCATTGATTGCGGCGGCACTTTCATTTCTGTATTGATCCCTGTTCATGCGAAGCTGCTCATTAAAGGATTCGCGTATCTGATCTTTGTTTGCGGCAATGTCAACCATGTTTTTATCAATACCTTCCTCATCATAAGAGGGGGCGCGGTGTGCCATTCTGAATTCATCGGCGGAAACATAACCGTTTCTTCGTGCGGATTCGTTTATGATATCACGCATACGGGCTTCATTATTTTCTTTCATAGCCTTTAAATAGGCCTCATCCATCTCTTCATCCGTCATCAGTTCAAATTCCTTTAGACGCTTCTTTTCCGATTCGGCTTCTTCCTCTGCACGTTTACGGGCGGCTTCCATCATGTTACGGGCTTTCATTTCCTCTTGCACGTATTCATCTCTCAAGGCATCCACATCACCGAACTTTTCATACAGCTCTTTTTTGATCGGAGAAAAAACTTTTACGAATTGCCCTAATGACAGGTTGGAGTTCTGGAGACGCACATTTCTGCTGATTGATTTGAAAGCATAACTTGCGCCACCCAGATTTTTCATTTTCATGGATTGTGCGTACTTTTTTACATCGGCTTCATCAAGGTTGTGCTTGTTGGCGAAAGAGCTTATTTCCTCATTTCCAACCTCGCGAAACCGGATGTCACTGCCTTCGGAAGCAAGTATCTCATTGCTTTCGTCATTCATTGCGTGTAAGCCGGAATATTCGGCTTCAAGTTCCTGCTGTTCCTGGTTCAGTTCCTGTTGCTCGGAGAAAACAGCGTCTCTCTCAACAGAGTCATTTTCGGCTTTTACCAGAATATCCTCCAGTTCTATCTTTCCGTCCTCTATTTCGGCCAGTCTTGTTTCTATGTCCTTCATTCTGTCCGCATTGGCGGATTCTATGGAAGGTGCAAGTTGCACAGAATTCACGCTCTTGTATTCAGAGAACGGCTTTGTCTTTTTTACAGAAGAATCAATCCATTTATAGAACTCATCCTTCGTTACTTCTGTAATGGCACTTATTCGGTTTTCCCAACCGGGAGAATAGTTTGCAAGATAAGAGGAACGTGCCTCATCCATAGACGGAAAACCGTACATTACCTTACTTTCGTCAAACTCACCCTTTTCATTGAGCTGGTCTACTACAAACACATTTCCTTCGGACGGATTGTCTGACAGGAAGATGTCTATATGGTCACCGTCCACGGCTTTCGTACCACGATATAACCGTAGTCATTGTTCATGGTAATGCTCCATTCCTGCCCGTTGGCATCCCTTCCGCTACGGACAGAACCTTTGGGATTCTCGATGGTCACATCGTATCCGTCAATCCTGACATGACCTTTTTTGTAGTTGCCGGCCTCCTTCTGCGCTTCAGTAGGAGAGGTGTCGACCATTTCGCGTGCTTCCGCGATATGGTCTAGGAGTTTGTTTGTGGATGTGTTATCTTGTACATTGTCATTCTGAGGATGCAGTCCTTCATCAGTCTGTCCTTCCATTTGTCCGGATTTTCCTTGATATCCTTCAGTTCCGACGGCATGAACAGGTTTTTCTCCTTGCAGAACCGCATCGCCTCTTTCGCGTATGCCAAATATTCCTCCTTGCTCATCGCTTTTACGCGTTCCGATTCCTTCGTCAGTTGGATTCTCTCTTCTGTTGTCATATTCTTGTTGCTTTATTATTTCATCGGCAAATGTATTATAAAATTCAGACTTTTCCTCATTCGAATAGACATTTGATTCAGAAAAGGCCTCATCATTAACCCATGCTTCATATTCATCCGGAGACATGTGGTATTGTTCTTGGTAGAACTGTTCTTTCAGTTCATCCTCATATTCTTTTTCCGCATCTATGGCGCGTTGCGCTTCTGCGGTTCTGTTGTTTCTTATCATATTGCTGATATCACCAAAAGTTCGGCTTTGTTGTAGAACGGATAGGATCGCGTTTGTGCCGGCCATGCCGGTATTGTCATTTTCCAGTCCTTCTTTCGCCACTATTGCCGGATAACTTTCATGGGCGATGCTTATCAGTCTGTCTCCGGCTTCTTCTACGGTCATACCCCCCTTCTCTTTTTTTCTGAAGATGGAAAGAAATGGCGTCAGGTCTTTGTGACTTAAGCCAGTCATGTTTCTGACACTTCTTTCTCCTGTCATTTGCAGGAACAGGGATTTTCCCAGTACCAAGGATGCAAGCTCTTCCAAAGTTTCCGGCTCGGTACGTGACAGAATTTCCTGAACAAGAGGATTTTCCGGAAGCTCCGTATCCGTTATTGACTCAGATATTTTCGCAGCAGGCTTCTGAATACTATTTTTCCTGCCAGTGTCCGGAATTCCCTCTGGTCCCATGCGTTCTTCACCTGTTCCCTTAGCTTCGGGTCTCTTCTCAGTTCCTCTTTCTTTGCCTTGTTCGCTTGTTTCTGAAACTGGTACGGGCTCATTTGTGTCATTTCCATTCGTGCCAGTCTTACTGCTTTCTGATATTCCATTTGTTTGGTTATTATTAGTTTCTGTTATGGGTATGACAGAGTTGTAGAAATTCTTTATTTCTTCATTCTCCGCTTTTGCTTCTCTAATAGCGTCCCTTATCTCATTTCTTTTTCCCCGTGTGGCGGATGACAGGGATTCATTCAATTTAGCTATCTGTGCATCACTCGCCTCTATATCCTTTCTCAAGTCATCCAGAGCGGTTTCAAGTGATTCTGTCAGATTTGTGTATTGGAATGACTGCTGTGGCGTCAGAGATTCATAATCAATACTTCCGTCCTTCTTTTTAGGAAAGGAGGATATAAGTTTGTCCAGTTCGGATTTTTCGTAAGTCGGACTCTCTGTGCTTTCCTGCAATGGTTGGTTTCCCATCTCTTTTCCTTCAGGAGCGGTTTCATTTGTTGAACTCTTGGATTTTTTCACCCAATCGGTGTACTCTTGGACGGGAACCGCACCTAACTGGTATGCTTCATTTTCCAATATATTCATTGATACCTCATCGCTTTTGACCTCATTGTACTCATCGGTTGGAACGACAAACATACCTCCGATTTCCTCATCAAAACCGATAATGGTCATACTTTCTCCTTCTGGAGTGATATAGGAGGCGCCGATTTCCGGAGCCGCTTCCGCATCATCTTTTCTTTGTGCGTCAAATAGCGACTGTTTGTATTTGAAATATTGCTCTTCTGTCACGAGTACGGAACCTGTTTCATTACCGTTGTTGTCTATGATCTTCCCGGACCATCCGCCGGGAACTTCCTCATCAAGTACTATCTCTTTGCCTCCTGTATATATCTTGTCACCTTTTTCGGGTTGTAATGCAAGTACTTCCGGACTGAATTTCCGAATTAACTCTTCCTGTCTTCTATTTTCATCCTCTTGTGCGTATTCAGTCCGTATTCCGGCTTTGTCCACATTGTCTTTCATGGCCCGGAGTTGTTCATCGCTGACAGAAACCGGCTCCCGACTTCCTTCCATGAGTACGGACCAATTGCCCATTGTATCCTGACCAACAACAGAAATGCCGGTCACTGTGCCATTATCATCCGCTATGCTGAATGTCTGTCCTGCGGATATGGGCTGTGCTTCCATGATTGCGGCATCGGCGTTGTATGCGCCAAGCATTTGTTCAAGAACTTGATCCCGTCCGACCATTGAGATCTCTGTGTCTGCATTGATTCTTACAGTCTTGGCATTATTCTCATCAAATGAGGCGAATATCGGACCTTCTGGACCGTTTTCCAATGGCACTACCATGAGTGTGCCTGTTTCTCCGGGTTGCCCAGTGGCATCTATACCATTTATGACAACTCCGTAACTGTGCTCCTTGTCTCCGAATCTTCCTAACGGAATAGTGACAACTTGTCCTTGGGGAGACATTTGCTGGACTTTGACAGCCGCCTGTTCATATTCGGAAGCATGAGCCTCATCCAATGCGTCCTCAACTGCGTCATGACGGTCTTTCTGCCGTAGGTAGTCCGTAGCCAACGTCTGGTCTCTTCGTCCATGACATCCAGCATTTCCGCACGTTGGGCGTCATTGGCACCGGCAAGCGCATCTATGGCTTCATCATCCAGTACGGATGAAAGGCGTTCACGGGAAACTTCCTCACGGAGGACTGTCGTGCGCATGGCTACTGGATCATGAGTTGTATAGATATCCGTTCCCTCTTCTTGTGCTGCCGTGCGCTTTTCGGACTCCTCACGGGTCTGCTCTCCTGCAATGTCCTCCATGGCATTGTTCTTCGCAATGTCAAACGCATATTCTATCTCGGCCTTTTTCTCTTCCTTGCTGAGGCTACCGTCATTCATGGTTTCTTTGATGAAAATCCTTATGTCGTCATTGCCACGTTCTTTTGACATACGTTTCAGTTCGGACAGTTTCTCCTGTTGTTCTTTGGTCATGTTTCCGAAAGCCGCATTCATCTTCTGGCGGTGTCTTACCCTTTCAGCCCCCATGCTTCCAAGTCCTAATAAGCCGAAAGCGACGGAAGTGGGAGCCAGTCCAAGGAATGTGTCTATATTGTTGTCAAGGTCTGTGGCTTCTTCCAAGGTCATTTCACCTAACGGGACATTTGCAAGATTATTATACACCTCTTCCATATATTCTTCGGGTAGCCCGTGGAACTGCGCTTTTTTTGCGGCTTCTTTGAAAGTAGGGTTGTCCTTTATCTCCCTGTATAGCTTACCGGCCCTGCTGTTCGTTATATATTTCATGAATTCACTTGCGCCACCGGGAACGGTCTCTTCCACATTCTTCCATATTCCTTTGCCCAGTCCTTTGAATGCGTTGAAAATCATCTCGGATTGGTTCTCAAGAAAAGTGGAAGCGATTGATTTGCCGATGGCTTTACCCATATCCATTCCTCCTTCACGTCCTCCATAAGTCAAGTTTCCATCCTTGTCAACATCAAACAGAATATTCCCCATCATTCTGTCTTGTGCTCCTGCGGTGACACGCGCCAGTCCTGTTGTTCCTTCCATTCCTGCTGCGGCCAAAGCGTCTCCGGCAAGACGTGCCCCCATTTTTGACATTCCTTTTTTCATGGCGGACGCGCCGAATTTCTTCATACCGTATTTTAGAATGCTTTTGGCTATTCCCTCACCTGCCGCCGATATCGGGTTTATGGCGAATCCAGCATGAACGGGATACTGGCTCCTGTGGTTTGTCCAGCCTTGTATCCTCTTCCCAAATCGGAGGAATAATAGGCGTTGACCGCCATGTTGGTGACAGCAGCGTCAAGCAACTTCTCTTCAGAAGGTGAGAGCTTTTCTCCTTTATCCGCTTTCTCCACCACATTTTTCAGACGGATGCCGCCTATCATGTCGGATATGCCTAAAGTCCATTGTTTGGGATCAAATGCGGTATCGGCGAAACCACGCGCTAGACCGCTAAAAAAGTTTGTTTTTCCTTTCTTCCCGGCTTCCTCTATAATATTGTTCGATTCATCAATAAGGTCTTTCGCCCCTTCCAAATAAGTCCTTTCTCCTCGGTACTGTGCTAATGTAGGATCTTCCCTTGTATTCATTCTGGCATTCACCATCGCATTACCGGAATCGTTTCTTAGTATTTTCTTTTGTTTGGTAATCTTTTCCTCTATGTTATCAAGGTCTTTGTTTACTTCATTGGTCAGGGTGCTAAGATGGGAGCCTACGCTCTTTTTGACAAATCCGGCAAGATCACGCTTCATGTCTGTACCGTAACGTGAAGTTATCTCTTTATTGTATACGTCCTGATATGATTCCAATTCCTTGCTAATGACCTCTCCGTAGGTCTTCTGAAACGCTTCGTTTGCTTTTTGGTTAAGTTCGTTCCCTTTATATTGTTGTGACAGCTTCCTGTATTCGTCTGAGGCAAGAAACCGGTTGGCATATTTGTCTTGAATCTCCTTCTGTATTCCGGCCATTTCTTCCGAAAGCTGTCTTCCTCTTTCTGTCAGGGCAAACCTGTCACGATAGTTGTTATATACATCATTCATGGACGATATGGAACGCGGGGTATATTCCTTGTCCAAGCGGCTTTCTTCTTCAACCGTAAATAGTTTGTCCAATTTTCCTTTGTCCATATCTACTTTCAATCTTTCTCCCAAATTTATCGGAGAAAATTGATATCTAGCTGAAACCTCCGCCTTGTCTGACTCCATTTGCGATGTGGAGGGGGGATAAACTGAAAGTTGTCTTTTGAATGCACTTGTTCACGTAAGCCGGGACGTGTGCTGGGATTATAGTTTCTCATATCAAAAATCCTGTCCGCTTCCTCCTGTGTTCCGACACCACCTGAATATGTTCTTGAAACAGGGTCATATCCGTTGCCTGTTTGAAAGTAATCAGACTTTGGAGTTTGAGGGGTGTTGTTAGGTTGCTGTATTTGTACAGAGGAATCAACTGGTTGCATGAATTGATTAAAGTCCTCATATGAGTCAGAGTATCCGGTCTTATCCTTTAATACGTCATATACTTTCTTTCTGGCTTCCTCATTTTCATCCATGAATTTGTTAAAATCCTCATATGAGTCAGAGTATCCGGTTTTATCCCTTAATACGTCATATACTTTCTTTCTGGCTGTATTATTATCTTGCATGATTCATGTTATTTTAGTGACCAACTATTATTCCCCTTCAATGACCATGATTTGTTTTCCGGTTTTGAAGAGGGATTGAACGCTTCTCCGCTTTCCACTTTTTGCTGTTTCCCATAAATGGAGAGAATATAATCTCTCATGCCTTTTATGGATTTGGGGCGTTCATCCGCCTGAAGGCCGAATGTTTTTTCCAAATCGTTATACATTAGTGCGACATCTTCATTTTTATTCAGGTCATAGGCTCTTGTACTGCCGGAAAAGCCTTTTTTTCCACTTATGCGATATGAAGGATATTTATTTTTTTTGCCATTTTGCTTTTGAGAATCATTATCTATTCTCATTAGACTGATTCCCTCTGTGGCTTTATTATGTCTTTCGATTTCCGCCTGTTTAGCGGCGTTTTTCTTCCGCCTTACGTTTGGATTCAGCCGCTTTTGCAGCCTGCTCGGTTTCAAACTTATATGTGTTCCAGTTGTATTCCCGTTCTGCTGCTGCTTGTTGTGCCTTCCATCGGTCTTGACGGGCCTTCTCTACATCTATTCTCGCTTGCTCGGCCCTGTCACGTGCGATCGCTCCGATATAGTCCTGATAATTCTGACGTGACAGATTGTCCCTGTATTGGCGTATTCTGTCAATACGTGCTTGGCCTTCACGTCCGGCTCCTGAAAGATTCATTGACGGATTGCCTCTTCGTGTCCTTACCACATTCACCAGATTGGCCAGAACACTTCCTACAGCATTGATGCTCTCGGCGGCACGTAAACGTCTTTCGGCGTTAATCCTGTCTTCCTCGCTTTGTAACGGGTCCCTTCCTCTCAAGGCTTCTGCAAGTTCGGTGTAAGATAATCCCTCTTGTCCTTTTTGCTTGCGATAAGAAGCCACTCCTGACAGGTATGCGGCCGGTGACAGCTGGGGATGAGCCGCATAGGCTTCTTGTGCGCTCATTTCCTGCCACGGCTTTTCTGTACCAGGAAGCTGGACGGGAAGCTTGTCCGCATTTTCCCGTTCTTGAACGGTATTGACTGTAGACACACTCGTCGCAGGTTTTTGAACAGCCACCGTGGGACGTAACGGCAACTGTTCCCGTGCGTTTTCCTCAGCTTGTCTCGCCACAGACTCGTCATGGATCTGCCGCTCTTCCTCCGGATTGACAATGCCGGCAGCTTCTTTTCTTTTTGATAATTGGTATATCTGTCCGTAACTGCCATACCTGCTATTTCTTTTTAGTGATTTGACTGGCTACAGCACCACCTATAGGACCACCGAAAACAGTGGCCGCAGCGGTTATACCTGTATTAAGAAGACCTCCTAATGCCGATGATTCCTGTTGGGCCTGTTGTTGTTTCACATTATTGATAGCCTCCGTATATGATCGGTTTGCATCCAGATAATTTTTCATGGCCTGATCTTTTTTTTGGCAGTGGCGGTTGAGGCTATTCCGGCCGTAATATTTTCAAGTGACTGGTTGGCTCCCTGCTTCTGCAAGGCAACGCTCTCATCTGTAGCACCTGTTACAGCGGCGCTTCCTGCTGTCCGTTTGTTGTTTGCCATCAGCAGTTCTCTGGCTTGACGCAGAGCCGCCTGATTCGCACTGTCCTGAAGAGGATCAGCGTAAGCCTGTTCCTGATAATAGTTCATTTCAAGATCCTTCGCCTTTTGAAGATCTTTGATTGATTCCTTATAGGCTTTATTGCCGCCTAGAACACTGGATAAAAGTCCCATAAATCGTAAATTGCACTTTATTATTTAATATCAAAAGTAATCAGTTACATTTGTATCATGTTGATATAATGCAAGACGGAAGTATATTGTATAAGGAAGGGGACAAGGTGGCTCTTGATGGAACCTCATGGAAAGGCACGGTTGTCAAAGTTGAGTCGGACGATAATATATGCGTGGAACTTGACAATGGGATTACCATGTTTGCCCGTCCGGAATTATTGCATCTTTGCACTAAGGAAAACACAAAGCCTCTTCATGATGAAAATGGTAAATTTACAATAGGACATCCAAAGGTGGGGGGAGTTAAAAAAGGATATAGGACTGTCCGTCATTATCGAAACAAGCTTATGGAGCAACTGGCTCCGTTTATTGAGAGTATGGGAGAGATAATAGAGGCTATTGATGATCCTAGTGATAAAGTGCTTGCTGTTTCCCGAATTATCAAATATGCCATGCCGTCTCTTTCGTCCGTAGACTTTAAAGAAAACGCAAAACGAGATCTCTCAGCGGAGCAGAAGATAGCCCAGCTCAATGCAAGGTACAGAAACTTGCCTGATCCGACTGCCGATGAAGAAGGAGAGGAAGGGCATGAAGACTGACAATATTGGTGTATATTTTGGAAATTGGATAACCATTGTATTACAGTTGTCATATTAATTTGTGTTATGTAATAATCGTAATACATTTAATATATGGCAGAAATAATCAATTTTAGACCGACTCCAGATGTGGCGCAGATGATAGAGAGTCAGAAAGCAAAAGGCGTCAATATCAGTCGTTGGATTAATAATCTTCTTATAGGTGCGGATAAACAGGCCGACAGCTTGAATTTGCAGATTTATACAATACCTGAAGACGGGATAAACCTGTATGACAGTACAAAGTTAGCTATTGATCAGATGATATCACTTCATTCAATCCCATTCAGCCGGTTGAGCATATCTAGGTACAGGGAGGCCAATGATATTATAAAACAAGCAGGCATGGATTATTATCGCTTTAAAATAGACGAAGATAACTATATCTCAATAATAGCGGTGAACAGAGAAGAGGCTTCTGTGGAATTTTCCCGATATTATATGAAATCTGAAAATAAGGAATATGTTCGAACATCCGTACCGTTACCTGTTTACAGGTTTGATGTCAAGAACAAGGTGGTAATTATTATAGCAAGCGAATAATGGAAATATGTAAGACAGATACAGTACGATTGCTCAGACTGTTAAAAGAAGCGGCCTTAATAATTGAAGACAATTGTAGAGGCATACGTTCGCTAGATAAGGCCAGACAGTTGCGACAGATGGCAAAGAAAATTCAACGGAAAAAATAATTCAAATCAAAGCTAAACTGAATCTGGACTTGGATAATGCGTTCAGCCATCTGTTTAGAAAGGAGAAATTATGAAATCATTAAAAGAAATACTAAGGAGTTTAGAAGGTCTGTCCGATATCGAATTGTTCGTAATAGACCTTTTTTGTGGTGCCGGCGGTTTGTCCGAAGGTGTGGAAGAAGCACGATTGGATGGAAATAGATGTGGAAAGGTTGTTTGCTGTGTGAACCATGACAAGAATGCCATCCTTTCACATGATGCCAATATCCCTGATGCACTTCACTTTATTGAGGATATCCGTACACTGGAACTTTCCCCGATAAGCACTATTGTAGAACGTATCCGTCAGCTATACCCTGATGCTATGATAATGCTTCATGCCTCTTTGGAGTGTACCAACTTCTCGAAAGCCAAAGGCGGTCAGCCACGTGATGCTGATAGCCGGACACTGGCTGAACATCTCTTCCGTTATATTGATGTTATAGACCCTGACTACATTCAAATTGAAAATGTAGAAGAGTTTATGTCATGGGGAGATATGGATGAGAATGGGAAACCTATCAGCATGGACAAAGGCCGGCTTTATCAAAAGTGGGTGCGCAATGTCAAGAAGTACGGTTACAACTTTGAGCACCGCATCTTAAATGCTGCCGACTTCGGTGCCTACACCACAAGAAAACGCTTCTTCGGCATCTTTGCTAAAAAGAACTTGCCGATAGTATTCCCAGAACCGACCCATTGTAAAGGTGGTAGGCAAGATATGTTCTCGCGGCTGGAGAAGTGGAAGCCGGTAAAGGATGTGCTTGATTTCTCTGATGAAGGAACTACCATCTTCAGGGAAAAGCCTCTTGCAGAGAAAACGCTTGAACGTATCTATGCCGGACTTATCAAGTTTGTAGCCGGAGGAAAGGATGCCTTCCTCGTAAAGTATAATTCTATGAGCCGTACAGGGAAATATAACGCTCCTGGGATTGACGAACCATGTCCGGTGGTAGCCACGCAAGGCAGACTTGGAGTAGCGCAAGTCTGCTTCCTCTCCAAACAGTTCAGCGGACATCCCGAAAGCAAGAATGTGTCTGTAGAAGAACCGGCAGGTGCAATCACCTGCAAAGACCACCATGTTTTTGTCTCTGCTTATTATGGAAATGGACATAATCATTCGGTAGACCTTCCAGCTCCAACGGTCACAACGAAAGACCGGTTTGCATTGGTTGAAAGCCGATTTATGTGTTCTTATAACTTTAAGATACAGGAAAGGATATTAATCAGCCTTGTCCTACACTTCTGACGAAAGACAGACTTTCCCTTGTATCTCCGTTTTTATGAA
>OKWC01000038.1_pt1 | contig 21275 bp, 25 predicted proteins | sample 1606971 | NCBI WGS metagenome assembly OKWC01 (sample SAMN04414076, study PRJEB24778) | human gut metagenome | material: faecal | host: Homo sapiens
ACAGCTTTGGCCGGAACAACATCTTTTAAGAAAGAATCTCCGACCACCAGCACATTCTCTGCCGCAAATCCCATAGCATCTACTCCAAGTCTATAGATAGCAGGATCCGGCTTACGAACACCCACTACAGAGGATTCAATTATCTCATCAAAGAAATCCAAAAGTCCGAAATCCTTTAAAATAGTCTGTATATTGCCATAAAAATTAGAAACCAACACCAACCTATACTTCTTAGCCAACTCCTTCACTACCGGGCGTGTAACCTGCAATATATCCAACACATACCCATAACAGCTGTCTGCCACTTTCACTGCATAAGATTGCAGTTGCAACTCATCCATAGGCAACTTTCTCTGTTCCGCCAACCATTCCACCTGAAGTTTAGTCTTGATAGAAAGCACATCATGAAAATTATGCCAAGGCTGGACAAAAGGATATTTAGCCAACGCCCTTTCTCCAAAAACGTATGCCTCACGGAAACTTTCCTTATCCACCGGCACCTGATGTTCCATATACTTAGTCCACAACACTTCCGCCCAATGACAGCTGTTCGTATCTATTGTACCGCCATAATCAAATATAACTCCCTGAATATTTTTCAATGTATCCATTATCTTACTTATTAGCAGGTGTACCATTGCCGACTTTCATCAACAACACACCAATTACAATCCAAATCAATTCACGTACACGGGTTATCAATCCGGTATAAACCCCAAAAGCTCCCGGAATAGCCAACCCTCCTACCGCCAAAGCAAAGCCTCCTTCACGTGCGCCCAATTGCATAGGCGAGAAAAAGAACAAAATTGGCAAACAAAGAAGTAAATGCCATAATTAAAATACAAGCTGGAAAACTGACATCCGTTGTCAGAATATTCAATATGAAATACACTTCCAGACATCCTATAATCCGAGCCATGAATTCCAGACTTAACGAGGCATAAAACGTAGATCTACGCTGTTTATGCAGTTCGGCTATCTGACTGTCCACACGTTCCAAAGCCTCGCGTTTATTTTCCGAAAAAACGTTTAGCCCATTCTTTGATAAAAGGAATATGCTGAAGCAATTTTAAAGTACGGACAGCCATACCATTCTTGTAACCTTTCATAAAAAAATAAATGGCTAAAAGAGAAACCGCCCCCACAACAGCCAATATAGTTCCCATGGCAATATCTACCGGACGTAGAGCCAGATACAAAAAGATAGAAAAAAACCAAAAACAAAAATGCGAGAAAATATGCATCATCACATAAAGAATTACTGATGAAGTTGCCTTACTGGCCCCAACATAAGGAGTCAGCTCCATAATGCGGTAAGGCTCTCCTCCCATCAATCCCACCGGGGTGGCATAATTCAGTGCAAATCCGGAAACTGTCAGTTTATAAACTTTCCAAAATGGAATAGGTGTTCCCTTTTTTCCATCCCGGATGATAATATACCAAGAAAGGGTATTGAACAGATAAATAATAATCCATAACCCTACCACAGCCGGCAACCACATTCCCGCCCGGCGCAAATTAGCCAGTAGTTCATCATACTCCATATCAAAAGAACAAAGCATCACTACGATGGCTGCAATTCCAAACATCAGGAATATATTTCTATACTTACTTTTCACTTCGTTATGTATTTATGATACAATCGTGCGCAAATCGCCTCATGGCAATGACGCATATATACAAACAAAGAGGTCATCACAACAACCTCGAACACAAAATACAACCATGGTTCGCCAATCAACAAACTGATATATAGAGCAATGGCACGTGTATTAAAAGTCAAGATATTGGTATATTTCATCAAAGGTTTGCTAGCCGCACGAAATTCATCCCGTAATTCCTGTGGAATATTGTCTCCATACTTTTCCTTCACCAATGCATAAAACTGTTGGAAATTAGGAGTCATTCTTTCCTGCTGACGTGTATAATTACCATAGAAATACAAGAAAGCTTTCCACCAGAAGTTTCCCTTCCACGGCAGACTGTAGAAGATTTCACGCTGTTGTTTGAAATTATCCAATTCGCTTCCGCTTTTCCCTTTTAAAAAGTATAAATGAATATTACGATAATAATCCGCCAATGTACATTGTTTGCTATGACAAACAGTACCCGAAACAATAGCCAATATCCAAATAAAAATACCCCAATGCATGACCGTCCACCAATATGAAACGGCATGGGTTGGTTCATCAGTCTGAGACAAATTGCCGCATAAATGGTAAAGAACCAAATATCACCGGCCAAATCCATCCAACATACGCCCCACTGGGTTTTCTGCCCTGTCAGACGCGCCAATTGTCCATCGGCACTGTCATAATGATTCGCCCACATCAACAAAAGTATACCCAAAAGAGTATGTTTCATATCAGGATAATAAAACATCACACCAGCACCTATACCTAAAATGATAGAAAAAATGGTTACCACATTAGGGTGTACCTTTAGTTTTTTAAAAAATAATGCCCATGCATAACCTATGGGACGGTTGAAATAAATATCCAGGAACTCCTCTGTGTCCATGGATTTGAAAGAAGCCTCTATTCCTTTCTTCTCACTTTCTGTACTCATGTCTTTTTTATTTCATTTGCTTTTTAGCCCGTTTATAAATGCACTCTGCAATTTTACCTCCCGCTTCCTCACGGCAACGGGCAAAGCTGGGCCAGTCGTTAAAATCGATTATTCGCAGTGTGCCATCAGCTGAAATCACACAATCACCTCCGTAAATGGGCACATTCAGCGCCTCGGCAGCTTTATCACTTTGTATTTTCAATTCCTCTACGCTAAAAGGAATTCCTTTAGCTATCCCATTTATTTTCTCCAGACCAAACTTGCTGTGCGAACAAGGAGAGGGATAAAACCAATAAAAAAAATCAGTTCCATGCACTCCGTAGAATTTTACCAAGTCACCTTGCAAGTGTTCGTTTATGACTGCAACAGGAATACCGCGTTTACGGAAATCAGCCAATATATTTTCTACCTCTTCCTTACAGGTGGCGTAGGCAACATCTTCTTTCACCATAGCGTGAGAGTCACCTCGTTTCACCCAACAAGGATAACAATTTTCCAAATACTCATCTGCCTAGAAATTATAAAACTTTGCGGATGAGGAACCCCGTTCTTTATAAGTAATTCTGTCATTGGCTTACGCACACAATTATCTATACCGTAGGCAGAGTTTATCACCAATGCACCTTCATCCTCCAAAGACCTCAAACGAGCTATCGTTACCTTATCACGGGCCATATCAAAAATAATATCTCCCTTGACACCCTGTTCCACGAAATCTTTCTCCGCATAAACTTTCACCTCACAGCCCAACCGCCGCAATTCCTCCGTCACCTTATAAAATATGGCGGCATCATTGTCTACATGATTGGGGGAATATTCATTTCCACGGCTTACCCCTATTATTGAAATTACATCCATTCCTTCTGTTGTGTTTAAGTTACTCCTCTTTACCGGCTAGAAAATTTTCAGCTTTCACGATATCACCAGCATGATCTACATCCAAAAATTTTTGTAAAAGGATAAGCCTTTAATTTCAAGCCGTCGGCTACCAACTGTCGTTGAAAGTTACGCATACGTGACATACCTTTCTCCATACACCCATGCAACGTCTTAACGGCTGCCGGGGTCAGACAATAAATGCCTCCAGATATATAACGGCATTCGGGAGTCGCCTCATCATGGAAACCTGTTATATCCAAAGCACTGTCCGTAGATATATAAAGCGGTTTTTCATCATCTATAAAATCCGTTACCGCCATATACCCATCTGTTTCCGATTGTTTGAACGTTTCAATAAAAGTCGAAAACTCTTCTTCACGGAATATAGTATCCACAGTAGTCAAGCAGAATTTATCATCCTGCAAATAAGGGCTCAGTTCATAAAAACTGTGCATGGAACTGGGGGTAGTTTTCACAACTACTTCCAATGGGATCTCTGCTTCTGCCTGTAGTTTTGCCAAATGCTCTTTTGTCAATGGACTTTCATTATTAATAATGACAACCACCTTATCAGCTCCGTTACGTACAAAAATCTGTATCAAGCGATCAATCATGGCAACTCCGTTCAGTTGCACCAAAGGTTGGGCAAAGCAACCCCTTCTTGCGAAAGCCGGGAACCTTCACCCGCTGATATAATTGCAAATTTCATTTCTACTTTTTCTTGAAATTATATTTTAAACCGATCGTCCATTAATCTTCATCATCAATGGTGTCCAATTTCAATTTATCGCTATCATCCCGTTTTCATAATATTGTTTACGCAGCGGATGTGCATGAATCTCTTTCTCGACAACACGGTTACGGAAAACATCCATAGCCACATAAATAGCCTGGCGAAAAGAATCTTCCAAGGCAACCCCTTGCCCGGCAATATCATACGCCAGTACCATGTGCCGGAGAAGTACGTACAATGGGAAGTCCCGCAGTGTAATTCAACTCCTTCATCCAATTGCCAAAGCTTTGAAAGGAGCCAATCCTGATCATGATACATAGCTAGAATTCCATCAAAATGAGTATAGTTGCCAGATCCCATAAAGCCATCGGCCGGATAAGGTCCGAAACACTGAATGCCTTTGGCAACCATTTCCTTCATTGCCGGAATTATAATATCACTCTCTTCCGTACCAATCAATCCCTCATCACCCGCATGAGATTTAATGAAAACACAGCTATACGCGGACTGTCGATGCCAAAATCCATCTTTTAAAGAACGATGGAAAACAGCCAATTTTTCCATAATAAGTTCCTTGGTAATATCTTGTGCTATCTCGCGTACAGGAACATGACCAGTCACCAAAGCTACCCGGAAATCATTCTTCAGCAAAATCATTAACGCCTTCTGTCCTTCCCCCACACGCTCTTCAATATATTCCGTAATGACCGGGGAAATGGAAAACTTTCCGACTGAATGGTATGCTATTGATAGGAGCAGTTACCAAAACATCAATCATTCCCTCCCGATAATCCTGCAAAGCTCTCTCCAACGCATCCAAAGCTGCTTTACCAGCCTCCGGTGTCGGTTTGGAGAGCTCCACCTTCAATTCGTCTTCCGTACAATTCACGATGCTCAGTTTATCCGGCTGAGCATCATCTGCAGAATTGACAATACTGAAATTTGTTTGAATATCCATTGCTTTACGATGATAAGCAGCCACTTTAGGCGATCCATAAATAATGGGTGTACAAAGTTCCAGCATGGTAGGATCCGAAAAAGTTTTGAGAATTACTTCATATCCTACTCCGTTGATATCCCCCATGAGTAATACCAACTCGTATCTTGTAGTTATCTTCCATCTATATTATATATTATATGTCTCTTTCTTTACTTTTACCCGGCTTGTTTGTATCTATTTTTCTTCCGGAATATTACCACTAATTACAATTTCGTCAATCAAGCTTTCATTGGGCAATCTCAATGTATAAAGTGAAGCTTCCATCTGACGCATCAGATTACGTTTCAATTTATCCGGTGAATAGATAAAGGCCTCAACCACAACGACACGGCCGTTAGCACGATCCACCCGTGCATGAGACACAAACGGACCTCCCATCATGTCACCTTCCATTTCCCATAATCCGCGGGCTTCTTGCGCATACTCTCCTTTTACAACAATATCTTCCACATCTACAAACATTAGAGTCTGTTGCCATATACATTCCTTCGCGTTCACCCGGAATATTTGCTTTCATTACAGAATCACGTTTATGAATGAAATAATCTTTAGTAAAGGTATCCTTGTCCGTATAAGGATAAGAGTACATTACAAAATTCATATCCGCTGTAGCACGATTAGTAGAAGCCCACAAAAAATCTTTGCCTTCTTTATAGTTAGCCAGTTCTACCGGCACCCAGATATCACAATCAAAAATACTTCCTACCTTAGTGGAAATCACATCGCTATGTTTTTGTTTCAACAAAGTTATCTGACGATTCATCTCAGCTTTCACAAAGAAATCTATAATCACTTTACTGTTCTTTGCTACAAATTCCTCAAATTCGTCTTCATTAGGAGCCTGAATTGTCATAATCATCTGCGGAGACGCATAAACATCACGGGAAAACTTGAGTTTGGGCTGAGTATAAATATCTTGAATATCCACAATGATGATATTACGGAAATTATTTTCAGCACACGGTCAAAATGCTGAAGGGTCCACATTTGATATACGAAACGAACGTTCCGCCTGGGGCAGTCCGGGACACATTGGTATCCAATACATCAAACAATGCACGTCCTGCAGGACGATCCCATACAGGTTTATTTACTACGACCAATACTTCGTAAGGCCTACCGCTGGACGTGGGGGTAAACAAGTTCTTTTGGTCCCTTCTTACAAGAAGCCAGTACCAGAACCACCAGCACCAAACTTAAATAAAATGCTATTCGTTTCATAATTATATGGTATTATTGTTGTTATTTACTGTAATGTAACACCTTTCTCCTTCTGTTGTTTAGCCGTTGACAACATTCCACAAGCAGCAAAATATCTTCTCCTCTTGAAGCACGGATCGTAGCAAATACGCCATGCTGCGTCAAGTAATCACGGAAGGCAACCATTGTTTCCATATCTACCCCTTCCAAATCCACATTAGGAATGGCATGAAACCGGATCAAATTGACACGACATTCAATGCCGCGCAAAAGTTTCACAATCTCTTTAGCGTAAATAAGTGAATCGTTCACCCCTTTGAATACGATATACTCAAAAGACAGACGCCGCTGTTTGCTAAAATCATAATTATGCAATATATCAATAATTTCCGTAATGGAAAAAGCTTTCTCGGCAGGCATTAAATCCCTTCGTTGCGAAGGAATCGGAGTATGCATACTGATAGCAAGATGACAATCACTTTCATTCAGAAAGCGCTCCAGTCCTTTCTTTAAACCCACAGAAGAAACAGTGATGCGTTTCGGGCTCCAACCGTAACCATATTCTGAAGTCAGAATCTCAAGCACTTTCAACACCTCATCCAGATTGTCGAAAGGCTCTCCCATACCCATGAAAACAAGATTAGTCAGCTTTTCCCTTTCAGGAATAGAATAGATCTGGTTTAATATTTGATGGGCACTCAGATTAGCTGTAAAACCTTGCTTCCCGGTCATACAGAACTTACAATTCATCTTGCATCCCACTTGCGAGGAAACGCAAAGAGTAGCCCGGTCCTCATCGGGTATATAAACCGCTTCAATAAAATTATGAGCCGGTGTACGGAAAAGATATTTCACCGTACCGTCTACCGAACGCATTTCTTCCACCGGAGCAGATGCTCCCACCTCATACCCTTCTTTCAATGCTTCGCGATGCTTTAATGACAAATTGGTCATTTCGTCTATCGTTTCCACCTTTTTATCATACAACCAAGACGTAATCTGCTTTGCGGCAAATTTAGGCATTCCCAGATTCCTCACAATCTGTTGAATCTCATCCAATGTCCTGCCAAGTAATGCTGTTTTCGGAGTTTCCATTTATATTTAAAAGACAATTAGCGTACAAAGGTAGAGAAAAAATAAGATATATTACCTATCTTTGCCGTGAGAAATACTTTTTAACAATGAGAAAAACAATTAATTGCTTTATTCCTTATAGGGAAAGCACAGCGGCAGAACAGACAATCCATGCTCTAAAAGAAAGTAGCATAGTCAACAAAATCTATCTGCTGAACATCGAACCCAACAAGACATTATCCACCCCCGAAGGATGCGAAATATTACCTGTTGATTCACTAACCAGTTCTAAGACAATGAAGATGATTGCTGAAAAAGCAGACACACCTTATATATTGCTCTACACCAAGACTTCTGCTTTGGAACTGGCTTACAAGGCACTGGAACGCATGACGGACTTCCTGCAGGACAGAGAATGCGGCATGGTCTATGCCGACCATCATGAATGGAAAAACGGAGAAAAGAAGAAACATCCCGTCAACGACTACCAACCCGGCAGTGTGCGTGATGATTTCGATTTCGGTCCGCTACTGATATTCAACAGAACGGAATTCATCCTCGCCAGCCTCCAAATGACAGAGGAAAGAGAGTATGCCGCCCTTTATGAACTGCGCCTGCTCCTTACCCTCCATTCTCATCTGGTACATATCAACGAATATCTTTATACGGAAACAGAAAGCGACAACCGCCTGTCCGGCGAAAAGCAGTTCGACTACGTAAATCCCCGTAACAGAGAGGTACAGATAGAAATGGAAGAAGCATTCACACGATACTTGAAATCTATCAATGCCCTCCTTGAACCCATATGTGTGGAAACGGATGTAAAGAAAGGAAATTTCGAGTATGAAGTCTCCGTCATCATCCCCGTGCGCAATCGCGCCCGTACCATTGACGATGCCATCCGGTCGGCACTCGCACAAGAAACACGCTTCCATTCAACATCATCATCGTGGACAATCACTCGACAGACGGAACCACAGAAATCATCGGTCAATACAAGGACAACAAAGCGGTAATCCACCTTCAGCCCCAACGTACCGATCTGGGCATAGGGGGATGCTGGGACCTCGCAATCAACCACCCCCGGTGCGGACGCTTCGCCATACAGCTTGACAGCGATGACCTGTACAGCGACACCCATACCCTGCAAACCATCGTAGACACGTTCTACAAAGAGCAATGCGCCATGGTAATAGGAACTTACCGCATGACGGACTTCCGGCTGAACACCATCGCTCCGGGAGTGATAGACCATAGCGAGTGGACGAAAGAGAACGGACACAATAACGCATTGCGCATCAACGGTCTGGGGGCTCCGCGCGCATTCTTCACACCTATCCTGCGCGAAACAGGCGTGCCCAATGTCAGCTACGGAGAAGATTATGCCCTGGGACTCATTTTCTCGCGCCAATATAAGATAGGAAGAATCTATGATGTACTCTATCTGTGCCGCCGCTGGGAAGGGAACTCGGATGCCGCCCTGAGCATAGAGCAGACCAATGCCAACAATCACTACAAAGACAGCCTGCGCACCCGTGAACTGGGAATCCGCAAAAAATATACAGAAGAGCTGAAGAACCGGAATGAAATCAAGCGATTTATAGACAGCCAACTGGCGTGCTGGCCACTGGCACACCACAACCACGAGGCATTACAGACTATACAGACCAAGGAACTGTCCATAAACGGCTACACGTTTGTGGTACAGTGCAATGCACAGCGTGCGGTTTCGACTACCGCCAAAGTGGATAAGGACAGCATCCAAGCACGCCCCTGTTTCCTGTGCAAGGAAAACCAGCCTAAGGAGCAGAAAGCACTGGAAACCATCACTGCAAACAGAATATGCGTTAACCCTTATCCCATATTGCCGGATCACCTCACTATCGCCCATAAAGATCACATCCCCCAACTCATGGATGAGAATATTTTCAGTTACGATGACGTCCGTGCATTCGTACAGAAATATCCGGACTACGCCCTATTCTATAATGGAGCACATTGCGGAGCCTCTGCACCGGACCATCTCCATCTTCAAGGAGTCAGAAAAACTGATGTTCCCATCATCCCGAACGTACAACAGCTGATAACCCACGCACAGACAATCGATATACGCAGCATGTATTTTCCCTACCTAGAAGAAGAGGAAGATTATCCACTAGAATGTAGCCGAATTTACCTCAACACCAAGGACTATCCCTGTCCTTTGGTAATCCTCTCAAGCAACACGCATTATGACGACTCCCTGTTATACAGTGCCCTCGCCGCTTTCCCACCGGATGAAGACGGACAAGAAGCGAAGTTCAACCTGCTGTTATGGAAGGAAGGCCATCTATACTATACGGTGGTTTTTCCCCGCAGCAAGCACCGTCCCGACTGCTACTTTGCAGAAGGCAGCGAACAGATGCTCATCAGTCCGGGAGCTTTGGACATGGCTGGCGTAATCGTCACCACCCGTCAGGAAGATTTCGACAAAATAACAGAAGAAAAAGTGGCATCCATCATAAAAGAAGTGGGAATAACAGTAGAAGAAGCCGAGAAGATACCCGGACGTTATTTTGACGAGAAAGCAAAAAGATAGAGAGAACACGAAGAGATGAAGGAATTACAGCAAGCCCAAAAACAAGACGAATAACAATGAAAGAACCCGAAATAAGCGTAGGAATAGTAAATGCACAAGAAATTCATTTTTCACTGAACGGCAATTTTTTTTTCGCTAAAGGAGAAACAGTCTGTGGTGAACAACAAGTAGCCTTCAGCGAAGGAGGTATTCTGTGGAATGGTAATCTTTACCGCGAACTGACCTTCACTCCACAAGACGAACATGCCTCGTTTTCATTATATGACGTAACCATCGGAATTAATTTCCACTGGGAACGGCAAGAAACCCAAAGTTTTATGGGAACACTGAAACTAGTGGTGGACGAAGGCAAAATCACCGCTATCAATATTCTTCCCGCCGAAGACTATCTGATAAGCGTCATCTCCTCGGAGATGAACGCCACTTCCTCTTTGGAGTTTCTGAAAGCCCATGCCGTGGTATCACGCAGCTGGCTGTTTGCCCAAATAGAGAAACGCAAGGCCTTGAGTGACAAAAACGAAGGCTTTTTCTCCTTTATCAAAACCGATACCGAATACATCCGCTGGTACGACCGCGAAGATCATACCATATTCGATGTTTGCGCCGATGACCATTGCCAACGCTACCAAGGAATAACCAAAGCATCCAGTGCCGCCGTGACCGAAGCAGTAAGAGCCACCCGCGGACAATTGCTGATGTATGAACGCGGCATTTGCGATGCCCGTTTCTCCAAATGCTGCGGAGGAGCAAGCGAGGAATTCGGATACTGCTGGGAAGACAAGAATTATCCCTACTTGTCTACAATCCGTGATGCGGAAGAAGAAGAAAACCGCCCGTTACCCGATCTGACCAAAGAAGAAGAGGCAGAGCGTTGGATACGTACTTCTCCTGTTTCGTTCTGTGATACCCACGATAAAAAAGTCATTTCACAAATTCTGAACAACTACGATCAGGAAACTACAGATTTCTATCGTTGGAAAGTACGTTATTCCCAGGCAGAATTATCCGAACTGATCCGTCAAAATACAAAATCAGATTATGGGGACATCATCGACCTGATTCCTATCCAACGCGGCAAATCCGGACGTATCTGCAAACTGAAAATTGTAGGTTCGCTAAAAACATTGACTATCGGAAAGGAACTGGAAATACGCCGCACTCTATCTTCTTCCCACCTGTTCAGCTCAGCCTTTGTAATAGATAAGGGAGAACTGAAAAACGGCGTTCCCGAATGGTTTCTGCTGACCGGCGCCGGCTGGGGACATGGAGTAGGGCTCTGCCAAATCGGGGCTGCCGTAATGGGAGAACGGGGATATACCTACGATGAAATTCTATTGCATTACTATAAAGGTGCGGATATCCGCCGTTTTTATTAACAGGCCCCGCCCACATGGGCGGGGATTCCATTCGGACTCTTTAAAATGAAAGGAACCATGAAAAACAAGCATACCTCGCCATGGGCATGGATACCCACTCTATACTTTGCACAAGGGCTGCCCTATGTGGCAGTAATGACCATTTCGGTCATAATGTATAAAAGATTAGGCATCAGCAATACCGAGTTAGCTTTTTATACCGGCTGGCTCAACCTGCCTTGGGTTATCAAGCCTCTATGGAGCCCTTTCATTGATCTTATCAAGACGAAACGCTGGTGGATTATCACCATGCAACTTTTAATCGGCGCAGGACTGGCGGGCATAGCCTTCACCATCCCCACAGAGCATTTTTTCCAACTCACTTTGGCCGTTTTCTGGTTACTGGCATTCAGCTCCGCCACACACGACATTGCTGCCGACGGCTTTTACATGCTGGCACTGGACTCGCATCGGCAAGCCCTGTTTGTAGGAATCCGCAGTACCTTCTACCGTATTGCAACCATTGCGGGACAAGGATTACTTATCATGCTTGCAGGAAGACTGGAAATAATGACAGATAATATACCATACGCTTGGTCCATCACCTTTTTTGTATTGGCCGGACTTTTCCTTGGAATATGGATTTATCATAAGTTTGTTCTTCCCTGTCCGGATTCAGATCATACTTCCAAAGAAGTTTCCGCTTCCAATCTGCTCAAAAAGTTCTTTGGTACTTTTGCCAGTTTCTTTCAAAAAAAGCAGGCAGGCATTGCCATTCTTTTCATGTTACTCTACCGTTTGCCCGAAGCTCAACTGGCAAAATGTGCATTCCTTTCCTTATAGACCCCGTTGAAAAAGGTGGTTTGGGGCTGACAACCGAAGAAATAGGTTTCGTACAAGGTACTGTCGGTATCATCGGACTTACCCTAGGAGGTATTTTAGGAGGAATAGCCGTAGCCCGTAACGGTTTGAAACAATGGCTCTGGCCGATGGTATGGGCCATTTCCTTACCCGATTTAGTCTATGTTTATCTCAGCTATATCCAGCCTGATTCTTTATATCTCATCAATATTTGCATCTTTATAGAGCAATTCGGTTACGGATTCGGTTTCACAGCCTATATGCTCTACCTTATTTATTTTGCAGATGGAGAACATAAAACAGCACATTATGCCATTTGTACCGCATTTATGGCATTAGGCATGATGATTCCGGGAATGGCTGCCGGCTGGCTTCAGGAGCAGATGGGATACAACCATTTCTTTATCTGGATTATGATATGCTGCGTTATCACCTTCGGAGTAACGGCTCTGCTAAAAATTGATCCGGAGTTCGGCAAGAAGAAAGGTTGATCCGACCTTTATTTCAGCCTGTCCTCGGAAAGACAGGCGGATTATGGCTCTCTGGAAGGAATCAGGGAGGGTGTCGCAGATATGTACACGCTGGCCCGCACACAAAAAATCTATGGTTCTTTTCAGAGTTCATTCTCAAATATAGCGGCACAGTTGGGAAGGGTTCCGTTAGAAATTCTGAAATTATAGGCTCCGCACTTCAGCATTTGTTTTAATTCGTTTTTCCCTCCTCCTTTCATTTACCGTCAAAACGCCCTGCCGGTGGGTGTTCCGGTAATGAAGGAACATCCCGTCATTGTCCTTTCATCCTCCTTTTCTGCTAAATCCATAATGATTCATTTTTATACATGGCAAAAATATAAGAATGAAAAAAGAGCGACAAGATAGAATCGCGGAGACGCTTACCGTTGAAACGGGAGTGAGGGGAAGCGGGTTCCAGTTTTAACCGCTTGATTGACTGTGTGTTTTAATAAGATGAAAGGATAAATGGAGAAGGAAGAATATCGGCTTAGTGATGGAGTAATGTACGCTGAACATGATAGGCATATACGCTGAAACATGCTGACCTTTTTTTAAAACGCCCTTGTCTTTTTTTAAAAGGCGGTTATCTTTTTTTAAAAAGGTGCTGATGTTTTCTAAAAACATAAAGACATATTCAACAACATCAGTAACGTAAGCTTGCAACATACGTTGGCATCGGGCTACATATACGCAAGCATAAGCCAACACGTACTTATGTACGTGTATCAAATTCCGCAATATCTTGTTACAAGGTTTACCCAATCTTGCATCAAGTTCCATGTTTTTGCGCCAGGATTCGCCATACTGTCCTCCCCCTTTTGACACATTGTACAAAATATAAAGTCATAGAAGCTTTTAATTAAAAAATAAGATAAAGTCCTTTCAACAAAATAATTATTATATTTGTTTCATATCCAAACAATAACATAAAAGATACATATATGAAAAAGATTATTTTATTAGTATTCGTCACCTTGTTTGCTGCGTAGGCTACTCACAAGCACAAACAACAAAAAAAAAAAAATGACTCGTCAGGAAAAGAAAGAGGCGCAAAAAGCTATGGAACAAGCCTTGTTCGAAGAAGCCAGACAAGCTATAGAAAATAAAGCGTTCACACTGGAAGCTGACCGGGTTATATTTAAAAGAGGAAGAAATGCCTTTGTTTCTTCTAATACCAATTTTGTAATGGTAGACGGTGATAAATCATCCGTGCAGGTAGCATTCAACATTCCTGCCAGCGGTCCTAACGGATTAGGAGGTGTCACTGTAGACGGCAATGTTTCCGGTTACAAGATCAAAACCGACAAGAAAGGAAGCATATATCTGACAATGAGCGTAATGGGTGTAGGTATATCTGCTCAGGTAAGTATAACATTACCTTATGGAAGCAACAATGCCACCGTAGATATACGCCCCAACTTCAATTCCAACCGTCTGACTTTATCCGGTGAAATACTACCGCTTGACAAGTCAAATATATTTAAAGGAAGGTCTTTCTAATCACTTTATAGTTCATAGAAAATAAGCCCCGGAAATTTTGTTAAAGCAGATTTCCAGGGCTGTTCATTTCTCATTCATTCCTCTTCACACCTTTAATTTCAGCTCCTCCAAAACACACTTCAGCAACCGGTTTTTCCGTTTCAGTAACAAATTACTACCTGTTTATGCCAAAGCTTATTATGTTTGTACCGGATTTCAATAGGAAAACAGCATAAAATAAAAAAGTAGGTATTATGAGAAAAGTTGTAATATTAACATTAGTAACCTTGTTTACCTGCGTAGAATACTCACAGGCACAAACAACAGAAAAGGAAATGACACGTCAGGAAAAAAAAGCGGCTCAGGAAGCTTTGGACAAAATGTTATTTCAGGAAGCCAAAGAGGCAATAGACAACCAAACCTTTGTACTGGAAGCGGACAGAGTTTACTTTAAATACGGAACCTCCGCTTTCGTTTCATCCAACACCAACTTTGTAGGACTGGACGGTGACAAGGCTGTGGTGCAAGTAGCATTCAATGTACCTTTCAGCGGTCCGAACGGACTAGGAGGTATTACCGTAGACGGTAATGCTTCGAACTATAAAGTAAAAACCGACAAAAAAGGTAATATTCATGTCAGTATGAACGTGATGGGAATCGGAATCTCAGCCCAAGTAAACATTGACATACCTTATGGAAGCAACAATGCGACTGTAGATATTCTTCCGAACTTTAATTCCAGCCACATGACTTTATCCGGTCAAATATTGCCATTAAAGAAAGCCAATGTGTTTAAAGAACGCTCACTATAAACTACTTAACTAAAATTATAGGAATATGAAGAAGCTACTATTTCCACTATTCATGCTTGCCATGATAGTTACTTCGTGCGAGAAAGATCCGGATATGAATAAACTGGATAGTGACTACAGCGTTTACACTGATTATGACAACAGTGTACATTTCAATGAGTTTTCCACCTATTACCTGCCAGATAGCATTCTGGTTCCGGACAACAGCCTGAAAGCCAATTATTGGAAAGATGAAAATGCCCAAAACATTATCAGTGCAGTGGCCCATGAAATGGAACAGAAAGGCTTATGTACGGGACGGAAGATAAAGAAAAAGCCAATGTAGGCATTCAGTTGTCATACGCCCAACAAAGAATACAAATGACCACAGGAGGATGGTATGGCGGCTGGTGGGATGCCGGATTCTGGGGGCCCTACTGGGGAGGAGGATGGTATTATCCTTATCCGGTAACTTACAGCTATGACACAGGAACCCTGATTATGGAGATGGTTGATTTAAGACAACCTGCCGATAAGTCCAACCAGAACAAACTGCCTGTCATCTGGCATGCCTATGCGTCAGGACTGCTATACGGAAACTCCCATTTCAATATGCAGTTGACATTAAATGCCGTCAATCAGGCATTTGCACAATCTCCTTATCTGTCAAACAAACAATAAAACCGGGAAATCATGAAAACGAAAATATTAAAACACAGAGTTCCCCAACGTATCCTCATCGGAATGTTACTAGTTCTCTTTTGTTTCACAAGTAAAGCACAGACCTGGGAAAATGTACATTTTAACGTAGACTGGCAGATGAATGTGCCGTTGAACAGCAACTTTGCCGATAAATTCAGCGGGTGGGGAATGAACTTTGAAGGAAAATATGATCTGACGCCCTATTGGGCTATAGGAGCTTTCCTTAATTTTCATACCAATCACCGATATGTGGACCGCCGGACCATCCCCCTCACCCCAACGGCTTCATTGACAACAGACCAGCAACAATCAGCGTTCCAACTACCCTTCGGAATATCTGTATCCTACAAGTTACCGGATAACAGGTATGTAAAACCTTACTTCGGAGTCAAATCGGGTGCCATGTATTCCCAAAACTCCATTTACAACAATCTGGTACAATGGTATGAACGCCCGTGGGGATTCTATGTTTCACCCGAACTGGGAATGGATATTCATCCGGTACCTTATCAGCGTCTGGGATTTCATGTAGCCGTATATTATAGCTACGCAACCAATAAAACCGATATCCTGACTTATTCTGAAGATGGAAGGAATAGCATGGGTGTACGTGTAGGAGTTTGTTTTTAATCCATACTAAGCGTTTGCTCATAAAAGAGGAGATTTGGAAAGTATTCTATTCTTTTCTGAATTTCCTCTTTTTTTCATATTTTTGTAAAATAACCCAAATCATTTTCAACAGCGGAATGGCTATGCAAAATAAATACAATCAATTCTTCAACTTTTTCCTGTTTTCAGGGCTGGCATGTTTCTCATACCTTTCGCTGGTACTATATACCGACCTTACGCCTCAACATCAGAAAATATTAATCTCCTCTCTGGGATTTATTTCTGTGGTGTTCATATTCAATCTGGTAGGCTTCAGTCTGATAGTCATCAACCGGTGGCTGAAAAAAGCTCTCTATTCTTTATCAAGAAGAGAAACAAGCTGATTATCAACTGCATTTTGATTGCAGCTATTCTTTTCTTCATGAATTACGCTACTCTGACCATCTGTAAAGTATTGCTGGAACTGCCTTTCCCATTTGTACTGAGCAGTCCGGGTCTGCGCTTGATCATGATTATATGGTTGGTAGAAATTGTGATTGTGAGTTTAAGTATCACGAGCGCTTTTTACAGGCAGCTGGTTATTCTGCATGAAAAAACAACCAAGCTGGAAGAAAGTTCCATCAAAGCGCAATACACGGCTTTACAAAATCAATTAAATCCACATTTCCTGTTCAATAGTTTGAATACTTTAATATCCGAAATAGAATATAATCCGGAAAACGCAGTAGTTTTTACACAAAAGCTATCAGATGTTTACCGTTATATCCTAAAAAGTCAGGAACAAGGACTTGTCACTTTACGTGATGAACTGGAATTTCTGGATTCATATATCTATCTGCATCAAGTGCGTCTGGGAAAATGCATTCAACTGGAAAACAAAATGACCCCCACGTTATTGAACAAGAAAATCCCTTCATTAACCCTACAGTTACTTATCGAAAACGTGATAAAACATAACATCATCAATATGGAAAATCCAATGGTCATCCATTTGGATTATTCTGACAAAGATCAAACTCTTTCCGTAAGAAACAAGATCAAATTAAAAAAGGATGTTGCAAAATCAGGAATGGGACTGAAGAACTTATCTGCCCGCTATCTGCTGATTTGCAACTTGCATATCACAATTATTGACGATTCTGAATATTTCACCGTAAAAATACCTTTACTGAATGAATAAGATAAAAGCCGCTATTATAGAAGATGAAATTCCTGCAGGACGCCTGCTACATAAAATGTTGTCAGGATTAAGGCCAGACTGGGATATAGTTGTATTGCCCGGCAGCATAGAGGGATCTGTAAAATGGTTTCAGGAGCATCCACACCCGGATATAATCTTTCTGGATATCCAACTGACCGATGGCATTTCTTTCGCTTTCATAGAACAGGCCCAACCCGAAAGTATGATTATTTTTACCACCGCTTACGACGAATATGCCATACGTGCTTTTACTGTAAACAGCATAGACTATCTGCTGAAACCAATAAACAGGGAAAGATTGGCCGAAGCCATCGAAAAGTTTGAAAGATTAACTGCCAGATATGGCAATACCACCCTATCGAACTCATCCAATGAATTACTGAACCTACTAAGAAAATATAAGTAAATCCGGAAAAAAAATACCGTACCCGCTTCCTGATATCAAGGAGACGAAAAGCTGTATACCTTGCAAGTAGAAGATATAGCTTATTTCTATTCTGAAAACAAAATTACCTTTGCCGTCACAAAAGAAGGAAAAGAGCATATCATAGATTTATCGCTCGACAAACTGTCCGAACAACTAAACCCCGATATTTTTTTCCGCACCAACCGGCAAACATTGGTCAGTGTACATGCCATACAGAAAATAGAAAACTATTTTTTAGGAAAAATAATAGTACAGGTAAAACCGCCATTTAAAGATAAAATTACTGTAAGCAGAGAAAAGATAGCTGCAATGAAGCTGTGGCTCAATTATTAAAAAAGTCTGTTTATATGAAAAAGCACTAACTTATAAGTAATAGGAACAGAGTTACTAAAATAATATAAGAGCCCGACAAATAAATACGGAAAACAATGGATATCGGATAAATTTATACTATTTTTGTAAGACTAACAATCATCTTATTATCCGATATGATAGTAATAGCAGACAGTGGTTCCACCAAAACAGACTGGTGTCTGGGTAACACCAAGACAAACAGCAGGACAGTTCGAACAGGAGGTATCAACCCCTTCCACCAATCAGTTGATGAAATAAAAGAAGTGATTGCCTCCACACTAATTCCCCAGTTGGGAGACACCACTGAATTTACAACTATTTATTTCTATGGTGCAGGATGTATTCCCGAAAAGACGAATATAGTGAAAACAGCTTTGGCGCAGAACTTCCCCAAAGCGAATATCCTTGTCGAAAGTGACTTGTTAGGTGCCGCCCACGCCCTATGTGGTAAAACGGCAGGTATTGCATGTATTTTAGGAACCGGATCCAACTCTTGCTTTTATGACGGGGAAAAAATAACAGCTAATATTTCTCCGTTAGGGTATATTTTAGGAGATGAAGGTAGCGGAGCCGTATTAGGAAAACGTCTGGTAGGTGATTTACTGAAACACCAACTTCCCGATGACCTTTGCCAAGATTTCCTTAAAGAATACGATTTGACCCCGGCACTGATTTTAGATAAAGTATACCGACAGCCTTTAGCCAACCGCTTTCTGGCGGGTCTGACTCCTTTTATTTTCGCCCACAAGCACAGACCAGAGATACGGAATCTATTAATTTCCTGCTTCACTGATTTCTTCACCCGTAATGTTATGCAATACGAATATCATGATATTCTTGTACATTTCACAGGTTCTATTGCATTTTTCTTTCAAGAAGAAGTAAAAGAAGCAGCTCTAAGACTGAATGTGTCCATCGGAAAAGTTTTAAAAAGTCCACTGGAAGGATTAAAGGATTATCATTTCGAAGTATGAATTTTATAAAAATAACCGAACAACCGTCCATACATGAGGATTTGGAACAAAAATCCGTCAGAGAGTTACTGGAAGGTATCAACGAAGAAGACCGGAAAGTAGCCTCAGCCGTTCATGCCTGCATACCACAAATTGAAAAACTAGTAAATGAAATAGTAGAACGTATGCATCAAGGAGGACGCATATTCTATTTGGGAGCCGGAACCAGTGGACGCCTAGGAGTATTGGACGCTTCTGAAATTCCACCCACTTTCGGTATGCCTGATACCTGTGTCATAGGTATTATAGCCGGTGGCGAACAGGCTTTGAGACGTCCCGTAGAAAATGCTGAAGATGATAGTCAAAAAGGCTGGATGGAACTGCAAGACCATCACATCACAAATAAAGACATTCTGATAGGCATAGCGGCATCGGGAACAACTCCTTATGTAATAGGAGCACTGCAAAAAGCAAGAGAACACGGAATATTAACAGCAAGCATCAGCAGCAATCCGGGCTCTCCCCTCTCGAGTGTGACAGATATACCCATCGAAATGATAGTAGGTCCGGAATTTATCACAGGCAGCTCGCGCATGAAGAGCGGCACAGGGCAAAAATGATACTGAATATGATAAGTACCACCGTCATGATAAAACTGGGCAGAGTAAAAGGAAACCGGATGGTAAACATGCAACTCAGCAATCGAAAACTAATAGACCGAGGAGTGCAAATGCTGATTGACGAATTACATATTAATAAAGCAGAAGCAAAACAATTACTGCAAGAACAGGGTTCTGTTAAAAAGGCATTGGACGCTTACAAAACAAATAATTGTATCACTAAAAACAACTGAAGTATGAAAAGTTGGAAAACTGGAAGCCGTCATCCTTGCTATAGGCATGTTGGTGATGGGGTATTTTATCGAAACAGGGATTGGATACTTTCTCTGGTAAAGACAGAGTAGTGAATGTGAAAGGTCTGGCAGAAATGGAGGTGCCGGCCAATAAAGTAACTTGGCCTTTGATGTATAAAGACCTGGGAAATGACCTCCCGACCTTATATAACAAGATAAATGCAACCAACCAAGCAATTGTCGGTTTTTGAAACAGAAAGGAATCACTGAAAACGAAATCAGTATCAATGCACCGGAAATTATAGACATGCAAGCCGAACGTTATAATAATAATTCAGTTCCCTTCCGCTATAATGTGACCTCTGTCATCACGGTTACTTCAACTAAAGTAGATCTGGTGAGAAAGATGATCAGCGAACAAAGCGAACTCTTAAAGCAAGGTATCGCTATTACGGGTGGAGATTATCGTTACAATGTGCAATATGACTACACCGGTTTAAACGACATCAAGCCTCAAATGATAGAGGAAGCAACTAAAAACGCACGGGCGGCAGCCGTTAAATTCGCCAAGGACTCGGACAGCGAACTTGGTAAGATAAAAAGAGCCTATCAGGGACAATTCAGCATTGAGGATCGTGACGCCAACACTCCTTACATCAAACGCATCCGCGTTGTAACCACCATTGATTACTCTTTGGAAGATTAAATTCCCATTTGGCGGAGCATATCAAACAAAGCTTCTTTGTTCAGAGGCTTGGACAAATAACCGTTAAAGCCTCTGGACATTACTTTCCGCTTATCTTCATCGTATGCAAAAGCAGTCACTGCAACAATAGGTACTTTGGATGACAATTGACGAATTGCTTCCGTTGCCTGATAACCGTCCACCACAGGCATACCTATATCCATCAAAATAACAGCAGGACTATATTCCAAAAACTTAGAAATGGCTTCTTCACCATTTTCAGCTCGTATCAGATTGTATTTCTTCTCCAAATAAATCTTATACAACAAATAATTAACGTGAGTTCGAAATAAGAATAAATATATTTCACTTATAATTAGAAACATAGCGATAAAAGTATTAAATTTATAGTGCTGAATTATAACATTTAAACGATTACCACTATGTTTCCAGAGTCTAAA
>OKWC01000039.1_pt1 | contig 21153 bp, 26 predicted proteins | sample 1606971 | NCBI WGS metagenome assembly OKWC01 (sample SAMN04414076, study PRJEB24778) | human gut metagenome | material: faecal | host: Homo sapiens
TAGTAATCTTCCCAAATGTGCAGGCCATTTTGCTCCCGGCATTCAAAGCTATGCCGGGACCACACATTTCAGACATTCCGAGATTATATGCTTTGACTCCCAACATATCTTCGATGCGGCGGCGTTGTTCTTCGGAATGAGGTTCCGCTCCTATGATCAATGTTCTCAATTTGGTGTCACGACGCGGATCAATCCCCATTTCCTGCATTACCTCGTACATACGGGCTGCGTAACTGGGAATGGCGTGCAAGGCGGTGGTTCCGAAATCGGAGATGAATTTCAACTGGCGTTTGGTGTTTCCGGCAGCGGCAGGTACAGTCAGCATTCCCAGCCTTTCAGCACCATATTGAAAGCCCAGCCCGCCGGTGAACATTCCATAGCCGGAAGAGTTCTGGAAAATATCTCCCGGACGTAATCCTACCATATAAAGACAACGGGCCACTGCATTAGCCCATTCGTCAAGGTCTTTTTGGGTATGCAGAATGACAGTGGGATTTCCAGTTGTTCCACTGGATGAGTGAAGGCGGACTGTTTTTTCCAAAGGTACGGACGCCAGTCCGAAAGGATAAGTGTCACGTAGATCTTGTTTGGTGGTAAACGGGATTTTCTGTAAATCATCCAATGAACGGATATCTTCCGGACTCAGATGATTTTCGGCAAACCGTTGTTTATAGAAAGGGGAATTCATGCAATGGCGGACAGTCTTTTGCAGTCGTTCCAATTGTAGTTTCTCAATTTCGGGTCGTGTCAGGGTCTCTAACTCTTTGTGTAAATACATAGCATTTCCTGTTTAGTTGGTTATCAGTCCGACAAAAATAGAAAAAAATATAATGCGGTTGGGAATAAGCTGACAAAATATGTATCTTTGGAGGATTTTAATTTGAAAATGTGATGAAAAAGACATTGTTTGTAATAGGTATGCTGTTATGTGGGCTTTCATTGTACGCTCAGGATATGAAAACTCTTTTTATTGCCATGCCCGATTCGGTGGCTCCTTTATTGACAAAGGTAAATCGTGAGGATTGTGTGGATTTTCTGGCAAGCAATATGAAAGCGGAAGTGAAAAATCGTTTTGGCAAAGTATCTGAACTGAAAAGACTGACGGATGATTATTTGTTTCTGCAAACCACCGGAAGTAGTTCTATGGAAATGAAACTGTTACCCTTGAATGATTCTGTAAAGGTGATTTGTGTAGTGAATACTGTTTGCGGTCCGGCTTGTGATAGTGAAGTTCGTTTTTATAATACGGACTGGCAGCAACTGGCGAAGGAGGATTTTATTCAGCTTCCCTCCGTCGGGGCTTTTTTATCTGCCGGTGGATACGCTGACCGATGAGGCTTATGCCGCGATTAGAGAGAAGGCGGATATGGAGTTGGTGAAAGCCACTTTATCAGAAGACAAACCTATTATTTCTTTTACTTATACTACTCCGGATTATCTGGCAAAGACGGAACGGGAAAAAATTGGTTGTATACATCAGGAAAAGAACCTGTAGTGTATGAATGGAAGGGGGGGAAAGTATAATGATGTATCTTTGAAATAAAGGTGGATACGTATGATAAAATAAAAGGCTGCAAACTTATCGGGTTGCAGCCTTTTATTTTGGAACTTATGTATAAGTTACAAATTACTTTTCATACGGTTGCCGTAGCGGCTCATGAACTTGTCTACACGACCAGCTGTATCTACTAATTTGGATTTACCAGTGTAGAACGGGTGTGATGTATTAGAAATTTCCAGTTTTACCAACGGATAAGTTTCACCTTCGAATTCGATGGTTTCTTTTGTGCTACAAGTTGAACGTGACAAAAATACATCACCGTTTGACATGTCTTTGAATACTACGGGACGATAGTTTTCAGGATGAATACCTTTTTTCATTTCTGTATATTATTTTATTGTTATTATTTTTTTTACTTGTCTGGTAAACAATATTGGGTGTAATGGTCCATTTTGGACCGCAAAGATACTGCTTTTCTTTGAAATAGAAAAAACTTCGGGCTGTTTTTTCTTTCTAAAAGCCTTATTTTCTTCTTTTATTAGTATTGTAAGGTAGACATTACAATATAATCAGTTTGTATGTTTTAGTGAAGAAAATAGTTAATAAAATCATTTTTTATGAGATATTTTTGGTGTGAACTTGCCATAGTTAGCGCATTTATGATTACTTTTGCAGTGGAATTTAATTCACTAACAATTATAAATATTAGAACAATGGTTAATTACAAAGATTTAGGTCTGGTAAACACTAGAGATATGTTTGCTAAGGCTATCAAAGGTGGATATGCAATTCCTGCATTCAACTTCAACAATATGGAACAGATGCAGGCTATCATCAAAGCTGCAGTAGAAACAAAATCTCCGGTTATTTTGCAGGTTTCAAAAGGTGCTCGTCAGTATGCTAACGCTACTTTGTTGCGTTACATGGCTCAGGGTGCTGTAGAATATGCAAAAGAATTAGGTTGTGCAAAACCTGAAATCGTTCTTCACCTTGACCACGGAGATACTTTCGAAACTTGCAAGAGCTGTATCGACTCAGGTTTCTCTTCTGTAATGATCGACGGTTCTCACCTGCCTTACGAAGAAAACGTAGCTTTGACTAAGAAGGTGGTTGACTACGCTCATCAGTTTGATGTAACTGTAGAAGGTGAATTGGGTGTATTGGCCGGTGTGGAAGATGAAGTTTCTTCTGATCATCATACTTATACTGACCCTGAAGAAGTAATTGATTTTGCTACTCGTACAGGTTGCGACTCATTGGCTATCTCTATCGGTACTTCTCACGGTGCATACAAATTTACTCCGGAACAGTGCCACATTGATCCTGCTACAGGTCGTATGGTTCCTCCTCCTTTGGCATTCGAAGTATTGGATGCTGTAATGGAAAAACTTCCGGGATTCCCCATCGTTCTTCATGGTTCTTCATCAGTTCCTCAGGAAGAAGTTGAAACAATCAACAAGTATGGTGGTGCATTGAAGGCTGCTATCGGTATCCCTGAAGAAGAATTGCGCAAGGCTGCCAAGTCTGCTGTTTGCAAAATCAACATTGACTCAGACTCTCGTTTGGCTATGACTGCTGCTATCCGTCAGACTTTTGCTGAAAAACCGGCAGAATTCGACCCGCGTAAGTACTTAGGTCCGGCTCGTGACAATATGGAAAAACTGTACAAGCACAAAATTATTAACGTGCTGGGTTCAGACAATAAATTGGCTGAATAATTGATTCATCCTATATAAACAGAAAAAAGCTGCTTTCTTTATTGAAGGCAGCTTTTTTTGTTTTAAGACCGGTTTCGGTATTGAAGAGGGGACTTGCCTGTATGTTTCTTGAAATAGCGGCCAAAAAAAGATTGGTCAGGGAAAGATAATCGGTTGGAGATCTCTTGAATACTTAGAGATGTGGATTGTAGTAATGCTTTAATCTCAAGAATTACATGTCGGTCAATAATGCTTTTGGCTGTGTTGCCGGATACGTTTTGTACGATTGTGGAAAGGTAACGGGGAGTGATGAATAGTTCGGCTGCATAGAAAGATACCTCACGTTGGGTGGTGCAATGTTTATGAATTAATTGGATGAAACGTTTGAATATCTCTTCCTGGCGATTTATTCCTTCGGTCTTTTTTTGCAGGAACAGGTGTTGGGTCTTGTCATAGAAGTCCAGAATGAAGTTTGAATGAAATTTTTGAAGATCTGAATGCGGAAACTATTATCCCTGTCTTCATAAAGATCTTTCATGACCAAGCTGAGTCCGATGAATGGTTTTACACGTTCTTCAGGGATGACAATGCATGGATGCTCTTTTAGAAAGTGAAAGAAGGAGGGATCCAGACGTGAGGTGATCTCCCTGAAAAGGGTGTCGGAAAAAACAATATAGGAAACGGTAAAATCATGGCTGGCGCAGGTGCAATTGAAGATACTGCCGGGGAGAAGCAGAAGTTGGGTGTTCTCCGTCACTTCGTATGCCTGCAAATCAATTTCTATGTGGGCTTTTCCGCTACGGCAATGAAAAATAGATGCGTCTGCTAACTTCATGATCTGATTGGAGCATATATCTATACTTTTCTTCTATTCCGGTGATAAACGGTTCATTCTCTGGTAAACTCAATATTTCCATATTTATTCTTGTTTTGATGCAAAATTAACTATTATTTTGTTATAATAGGAAATCTATTCCGAATTTGAACAATGGTAGCTAATAATTGAATGTGTCGGCTTGAAAAATTCCATCTACCTTTGCGTCCGAATTTAAAAGATTGGAATATGATGACATTGAACAAAAAATGGATGCGACTAATGGTATTGGTTGGTTGTGCTGCTTTGACAGCGTCGTGTAAACAGGCGCCTGTTGCACAAATGGAGGCGGAATATGCGGTATTAAAGGTATCGACCGTCGGACAAAGTTTTGTCTACTACTTATTCGGCTACGATCCGTGGCCGCCAGGATATTGATATTTATCCGCAAGTTTCCGGTTTCCTTACCCGGCTTTGTGTGGAGGAAGGACAGGCAGTGCGTAAAGGGCAAGTCTTATTTATTATTGACCAAGTGCCTTATAAGGCGGCATTGGAAACTGCTGTCGCCAATGTGGAATCGGCTAAAGCCGGTCTTGCCACAGCCGAACTGACTTATAACAGCAAGAAAGAATTGTTTGCCAAAAAGGTGGTTTCAGAGTTTGATCTGAAGACTGCGGAAAACTCTTACCTGACCGCTAAGGCTGGATTGGCTCAGGCTAAGGCGCAGGAAGTCAGTGCTCGCAATAACCTTTCATATACCCGAGGTGAAAAGCCTCGGACGGGGTGATTGGTACATTGCCTTATCGGGTAGGTGCATTGGTTAGTGCCAGTTTGCCACAACCGTTGACTACGGTTTCTGATAATTCGGATATGTATGTCTACTTTTCGATGACTGAAAATCAATTGTTGGCTCTGACCCGTCAATATGGTTCCAAAGCAGAAGCGTTGAAAAATATGCCGGAAGTGGAACTGCAATTGAATGACAAGTCTATGTATGGCGAAAAGGGACGCATTGAAACCATCAGTGGGGTGGTAGACCGTAATACGGGTACCGCAAGTCTGCGTGCCGTATTCCCGAATAAGAATGGGTTGCTGTATAGCGGAACATCGGGAAATGTGATTCTTCCGGTTACGATGAAAGGAAGTTTGGTTATTCCTCAGGCTACCACTTTTGAAATTCAGGATATTACATACGTATATAAAGTCGTGGACGGCAAGGCACAATCAGCTCCTGTCAGTGTGACCCGTGTAAATGGAGGACAGGAATATATCGTGAACGATGGATTGAAAGAGGGGGATATCATTGTAGCGGAAGGCGTAGGTTTGCTGCGTGAAGGTACTCCCATTAAAGTAAAACAGAACTAAGAAAGACTATGAATTTAAGAACCTTTATAGAACGCCCCATCCTGTCGGCTGTTATTTCTATTTCGATAGTGGTAGTGGGTATCATCGGGCTGTTCACTTTGCCCGTCGAACAATATCCTGATATTGCTCCGCCTACCATTCAGGTAAGTACCTCTTATTTTGGTGCCAGTGCGGAAACTCTTCAGAAGAGTGTTATCGCTCCGTTGGAGGAAGCGATTAACGGTGTGGAAAATATGACTTATATGACTTCTACCGCTTCAAATGCCGGAGTTGTGGATATCACTGTGTATTTCAAACAAGGGACAGACCCCGATATGGCAGCGGTCAATGTGCAGAACCGTGTATCGAAGGCAACAGGACAGTTACCGGCAGAAGTAACGCAGGTGGGTGTGACTACCTCAAAGCGGCAGACCAGTATTTTGCAGATGTTCTCACTATATAGTCCGGATGATTCGTATGATGAGAAATTCTTGTCCAACTATATCAGTATTAACTTGAAACCTGCTATTCTTCGTATCAGGGTGTGGGTGATATGATGATATGGGGGTGACTATAGTATGCGTATCTGGATGAAGCCTGACGTGATGGCCCAGTATAAATTGATTCCATCGGATGTGACCCAAGTGTTGGCTGAACAGAATATTGAATCGGCTACCGGTTCATTCGGAGAAAACTCTGATGAAACTTATCAATATACAATGAAGTATAAAGGGCGTCTGATTACTCCGGAAGAGTTTGGGGAAATTGTGATCCGGTCTTCGGATAATGGCGAAGTGTTGAAGCTGAAAGAAATTGCCGATATAGAGATGGGCGAGGAAAGCTATGCCTATCATGGGGCTATGAATGGTCATCCTGGTATTTCCTGTATGATTTTTCAGACGGCAGGATCGAATGCGACAGAAGTAAACAATAATATTGATACCTTTTTGGAAGAAGCAAGGAAGGATCTGCCCAAAGGGGTGGAGATGGTTCAGGTTATGAGCTCCAATGACTTTTTGTATGCATCTATCCATGAGGTGATAAAAACCTTGTTCGAGGCCATTTTTTTGGTAATCTTAATTGTATATGTATTTTTGCAGGATATCCGTTCTACTATTATTCCGTTGGTGGGGATCATCGTGTCCTTGATTGGTACATTTGCTTTTATGTCCATAGCAGGATTCAGTATCAACCTGATTACCCTGTTTGCTTTGGTGTTGGTGATCGGTACGGTGGTGGATGATGCCATTGTTGTCGTCGAGGCGGTGCAGGCGCGTTTTGATGTGGGATATCGTTCTTCTTATATAGCTAGTATTGATGCGATGAAGGGGATTAGCAATGCGGTCATCTCTTCTTCGTTGGTATTTATGGCTGTGTTTATTCCGGTTTCGTTTATGAGTGGAACTTCGGGTACTTTTTATACTCAGTTTGGTTTGACTATGGCGGTTGCCGTAGGTATCTCTGCCGTCAATGCACTGACTTTGAGTCCGGCGCTGTGTGCTTTGTTCTTGAAACCGTATATCAATGAGGATGGAACGGAAAAAAACAATTTTGCAGCACGTTTCCGTAAAGCGTTCAATGCTGCTTTCGATGCAATGATTGAACGATATAAGAAAGGGGTATTGTTCTTTATCAAACGCAAATGGATGGTATGGACACTTCTTGCGGCCTCGGTAGTACTATTGGCTTTCTTGATGAATACAACTAAAACCAGTTTGGTACCTGATGAAGACCAGGGGGTTGTATTTGTGAATGTCAGCACGGCGGCAGGTAGTTCATTGAAAACGACTAATGACGTAATGATGCGTATTGAAAAGCGCATGATGGATATTCCTCAGGTGCTGCATGTGCAGCGTGTGGCAGGTTATGGTCTGCTAGCCGGACAGGGTAACTCTTTTGGTATGTTGATTCTGAAACTGAAACCTTGGGATGAGCGTGAAGGAAAGGAAAATGATGTTCAGGCAGTAATCGGACAGGTATATGGCCGTACGGCAGACATCAAGGATGCCAGTATATTTGCTATTTCTCCGGGTATGATTCCGGGGTATGGTATGGGTAATGCGTTGGAACTCCATATGCAGGATAAACAAGGTGGTGATGTGGGCACTTTCTTCAATACCACTCAACAATATCTGGGTGCTCTGAACCAACGTCCCGAGATCGCGATGGCATACTCTACTTTTGATATCCGTTATCCGCAATGGACGGTAGAAGTGGATGCGTCCAAATGTAAGCGTGCCGGTATCACTCCGGATGCTGTGCTAAGCACATTATCCGGCTATTATGGTGGGCAGTATGTTTCAAATTTTAATCGTTTCTCTAAAGTATATAAGGTTATGATTCAGGCAGATCCGAAATATCGTGTGGATGAAAGCTCGTTGAATAATATCTTTGTGCGTATGTCTAATGGCGAGATGGCTCCTCTCAGCCAGTTTGTGACATTGACCCGCAGTTATGGGGCAGAATCGCTGAGCCGTTTCAATATGTTCAATTCTATTGCTGTAAATGCAATGCCTGCCGAAGGGTATAGTACCGGTGATGCCATCCGTGCCGTTCAGGAAACTGCCGTACAGCACTTCCCAAAGGTTTTGGGTACGACTTTGGTGGTATTACCCGTGAAGAGACCGACCAGGGAGGTACTACCATTATCATCTTTGCTATCTGTTTCTTGATGATTTATCTGATTTTAAGTGCACTTTATGAAAGTTTCCTCATTCCGTTTGCGGTGTTGTTGTCTGTTCCGTTTGGGCTGATGGGTAGCTTCCTGTTTGCGAAGATGATGGGACTGGAGAACAATATTTATTTGCAGACCGGTTTGATTATGTTGATAGGTTTGCTTGCTAAGACTGCCATTTTGCTGACCGAGTACGCTACCGAGCGTCGTAAGGCAGGTATGAGCCTGACTTCCGCTGCACTTTCTGCCGCCAAAGCCCGCTTGCGTCCTATTCTGATGACGGCACTGACTATGATTTTTGGTCTGTTCCCGTTGATGGTTGCCAGTGGAGTAGGTGCTAATGGAAACAGTTCGCTGGGAACAGGTACTGTGGGTGGAATGGTGATCGGTACGCTGGCGTTGCTGTTTATTGTACCTTCTTTGTTTATCGTATTCCAATATTTACAGGAAAAGGTACGTCCTATTCAGTTTCAGCCGGCGGCCGATTGGCAGATTCAAGAGGAATGTGTAGAAGCAAAAGAAGAGAGACAACACCACATCGAAAGCAAAAACGAAGAGAAAAAATGAAAAAACAGATCATCACTCTGACTGTCGCAGCGCTCACACTGAGTAGCTGCGGCATATATACCCAATATAAACCTGCAACCGAAGTGCCCGATAATTTGTATGGGGAAGAGGTGGCAGTTGCTGATACCGTGGATAATATCGGCAATCTGAGCTGGCAGGAGATTTTTACAGATCCGCGGCTTCAGGAATTGATAGAGCAAGGCTTGCGGAACAATACGGATTTGCAGTCAGCACAATGGCGTGTGAAAGAGGCGGAAGCTGCTATGCTGTCAGCCAAATTGGCTTATCTGCCTTCTTTCGCTCTGTCACCTCAGGGGACAGTAAGTAGTTTTGACAAAGGAAAAGCTGTACAAACTTATACTTTACCGGTGGCGGCAAGTTGGGAAATTGATATTTTCGGCCGCATCCGTAATGCGAAACGCCAGGCGAAAGCATTGCTGGAACAGAGCCGTGACTATAAACAGGCTGTCCGGACACAGCTGATAGCCGGTATAGCTAATACTTACTATACCTTGCTGATGCTGGACAATCAGCTGGCCATTTCTGTCCGGACTGAAAGTCCTGGAAAGAAACCGTAGATGCAACCCGTGCTCTGATGGAAGCCGGATTGGCAAATGAAGCTGCCGTTTCACAAATGGAAGCTACATATTATACTATATGTACTTCAGTTCTTGATCTGAAAGAACAAATTAACCAGGTAGAAAACAGTTTGTCGTTGTTGTTGGCTGAATCTCCTCATGCTATTGAGAGAACGGGCACATGGGACAGTTCTTATATGATGAAGGAACATTTTCCGGTAGGCATCCCTGTGCAAATGCTTGCCAACCGTCCCGATGTACGCAGTGCGGAGCGTTCGTTGGAAGCAGCTTTCTATGCCACAAATCAGGCTCGTTCCGCCTTTTATCCTTCTATTGTTTTAAGTGGAAGTGCGGGATGGACTAATTCAGCAGGAAGTATGATTGTCAATCCGGGCAAGTTCATTGCAACGGCTGTAGCTTCGTTGACCCAGCCACTGTTTAATAAAGGTGCGAACATAGCACAGCTAAAGATAGCTAAAGCTCAGCAAGAAGAAGCCAAACTGAGTTTTCAACAGGCTTTGTTGAATGCAGGAAGTGAAGTGAACGAGGCTTTGGTGAAATATCAGACGGCCCGTGATAAATCTGTTTATTATGATAAACAAATAAATTCATTAAATAAAGCTTTGGAAAGTACCTCTTTGCTGATGCAACATGGGAATACGACTTATCTGGAAGTTTTGACGGCTCAGCAGACTTTGCTTAATGCGGAGTTAACTCAGGTTGCTAACCGTTTTACTGAAATGCAAGGCGTAATCAATCTCTATCAGGCATTGGGTGGAGGTCGTGACTAATTTAGCATACTGTTATCTTCAACGTGTTGAAGAAAGAGAACGCTGCTCTCCGTGAGGAAAGCAGCGTTCTTTTATGGTTGTCAAGGTTCCACTATAACACAAACCGGATTGGATTCTTCATTGATTTCCTGTAAAAAGCTTAGCTTTCCTTCTTGGACAATTCCCGGATTTATCCATCCATTCGTCTATTTTCCCTATCTCCAATAAAGCGGCATACTCTCCTTCTTCTGTACAAGTGATGGGATAGAAAGGCATGAAATGCGTCAGGTCATCTGTCAGCCCCACATTGGCATCATTCATATAAGTAATATGTTTTTCTTTGTCGTAAATACCGTAGAAGGGTTTTCTCTTGTCGTATAATCCCTGTAGAGATATAAAGAAGAGATGTTTGGGAGTTTCCAGAATACCGGTTATAACGATGTAGTTGTCTGTATCCTCTTTTTGTCCCATTTTTTCAGCCGGGAAATGCCATTGCCCGGTATGGAAAGTGGTATGGACAGTAGCTTCGTGTCCTTTAATGTCGTAGATTGTGTCATTGAACGCTTTTCTGAAATGTATGCTGCCGTTGTTCAGCCAAAGTGAAGGCTGGTCTATAGGAAGAACAGTCATTGTTCCATCCTGATAATTTATATATATTAACCCTCCTATGTTGGCGTTGCCGGGTAATTGCTTGAATACGTTGATGCTGGATATCTGGTCCATGCCCATAGGATCACCTGGATTGGCAAATTCCGGCAATGAGTCTTTTACTTCTCCCTGTTCGTTGAAGTAAAGTAACGCACTTGCTTGCGGTTGTCCTATTCCTTCTCCATAATGAGCAAGAATAAGGGAGTCGGAAAAGTAAAGTAAAGGGATGGGGAAATCTTTTGTGGTAGGTGTACTTGCCCTAGATAGTTACCTTTTGTATCGTATTTTACCAACTTGTCGGGTTGGCGATAAAAGTAGAGATTGTTGGTATGGGGGTGAATAAAGCAGTTGGCATTGCTGTAGCCTTGTGGATCTTCTCCTTTGTGCCCGATGCTGCCAAGATATTTTCCGGTTTGCTTGTTGAATGACAGGCATCGTCCGTTGGTAGAGACAAAGATATGGTCTTTAGATAACTTGATGGAATAGGAGTTGCCAATCAGGGATGAGTCTGTTGTTTCCAAAGGGATATAACGGATTTGTTTTCCCAATTGGGAGGTCTTTAATTCTGTGAGGTGTTCCAGACTTACGGCAATGTCAATTGCATTCGGGTCATTCGCTTTGTTTTGGGGAGTACAGGAGCCTAATAATAGGAGTAGGCCGCCCAGCATGATTTGCTTCTTCATAGTAGTATTGTTTTATGGAAGAAAAGAAGTTGTTTGCATGGGCAACTTCTTTTCTTTGTGTTTAAATGATGTTGTGTTTATTATCTTGCAGCAAAAAACAAGGAGTTTCCTGTAGCTATTCTTGCGGTAGCAATACCTTGTGCATCAGGAGTGACAGTCATGGAGGTTCCGTTTTGCAGGCTCAAAACAGCCGTTCCGTCTTCGTTCATTTTCACAAGTTCGAAGCTCTGTCCGTCGGCTACGGCATTCCATGTATTGTTTTCTTTGTTATAGACCAAATCTACAGATTTGTCTTCTCCTTTTTTGGTAATGGTATAACCGTTTTCGTTGGTTTTTACCAAGTATTCGCCATTTTCTCCTTCACTGTTTTTACTTCACCGATAGAAGCTGTAGGGTTGGAACCGCTCCAGAATTCGATGGAATTTAAAACCAATGCGTCTGCCAGATAAGCAATTTCATAAACAGGGACAATATGGAAAGCGAGAAAGATAAGTTCGTTGACAAACTTGTTGCTTACCCCCTGGTTCCAGTCTTTCAAACTATTCCATAATCCGAAAGAACCGATGCATGATGAAAATAAGACGCTGCCACTCAACATGGCGCAAACAAGAAATGTTTTGCTTTTTTCATGATCAATAAAGTTAAGTTTATAAAAAGTAATTTTATGACGATTTCCTACAATAAAACGATTTAATCGTCACGCAAAGATAGAACTTTTTTATGGAAAGAGGCTTCTCTACCTAAAAAACTGTATCTTTGTAAGCTGAACATGAAAAACTATTAATCAAAAATCTTATAAAAGAATGAAAGAACAAATTCAAAAAAAGCTCAATGACTCCAAGGTTCTTCGGTGGAGTGTGTTGGCGTTGGTGGCTTTCACCATGCTATGCGGTTATTTTTTGACCGATGTAATGTCCCCCTTAAAACCGATGCTTGAAAAGGAGCTGCTGTGGGATAGTCTGGATTATGGTATTTTTACCAGTGCATACGGTTGGTTCAATGTCTTTGCCTTTATGCTTATTATCGGTGGTATCATTTTGGATAAGATGGGAGTGCGCTTTACTGGTATGGGAGCATGCCTTTTGATGGTGTTGGGCTGTGGGTTAAAATATTATGCTATTTCTACTACATTTGCTGAGGGAAGCACTTTGCTTGGAATGAAAACCCAGGTAGGACTGGCTGCGTTGGGATATGCTATATTTGGTGTCGGTGTAGAGATTGCAGGCATCACGGTTTCAAAAATTATTGTGAAGTGGTTTAAAGGAAAAGAAATGGCTCTGGCCATGGGTATGGAGATGGCGACAGCCCGTTTAGGCACTATGCTGGCTTTGGCTGTTACGGTTCCTATCGCTACTTTCTTTGGTATTACTGATGATGAGGGTGTGTTCCATCCTAATATTCCTGCTCCATTGTTGCTGTGCCTTACTATGCTTTGTATTGGTACGGTAGCATTTTTTATTTATACTTTCTATGATAAGAAACTGGATGCTTCTTTAGAAGAAGAAGGGGCGGAACCTGAAGAGCCTTTCCGTATGAAAGATATTTGGTTGATTGTAACCAATAAAGGATTTTGGCTGATTGCGTTGCTGTGTGTGTTGTTTTATTCTGCCGTATTCCCTTTCTTGAAATATGCTACAGACCTGATGGTGCAGAAATATAATGTAGATCCGGAATTGGCGGGTACTATTCCTAGCCTGTTACCATTGGGAACTTTGTTCCTTACTCCGCTTTTCGGTAATGTGTACGATCGGATAGGCAAGGGAGCTACGCTGATGATCATCGGTTCTGTGCTGTTGATTTTTGTTCATACAATGTTTGCGTTACCTGTCTTGAATGTATGGTGGTTTGCCACTATCATTATGATTATATTGGGGATTGGCTTTTCTTTGGTGCCATCGGCTATGTGGCCCTCTGTTCCTAAAATTATTCCGGAAAAGCAGTTGGGTACAGCTTACGCTTGATCTTCTGGGTACAAAACTGGGGGTTGATGGGTGTACCTGCTTTGATTGGTTTTGTCTTGAATGAGTATTGCAAAGGACCGGTAGTAGATGGAATGCAGACTTATGATTATACACTTCCCATGTGGATATTTGCAGGCTTTGGTGTGGCTGCATTGTTCTTTGCTTTGTGGCTGAAAGGTGAGAATAAGAAAAAGGGGTATGGATTGGAGGAACCAAATATTAAAAAATAATTGATTGTCTTTTAGTGAAAATGAGGGTGTCCAGTGTATTATGGATACCCTCATTTTGCTATGTAGGGGTGAGATGGAGTTTTAGTCTTTATAATCTTCACAATTCCTCCGGTATTAGGATTAAAGATCACTCGTGTATTTACTTTTTTATTAAAAAGGTTATCTATCAGACATTCCGTTGTCCCAAATTGTGTAACAGGTAGTTCTCCGTCAAAATAACGTTTGTTTGGAGTGAATACGGTAACCTGAGCTTTTCCCGGAATATTGTAAATAACACCATCCGTCTTCTTTTTTTCTTTGCCTTTCGGATCCATCGGTGGCAATGTTTCTTGGTTGATGATGGAAATGTAATAAGGTTCACCGGATAAATTATCGGCATCCAGCATCCCTAGTTTCTTTGAGAAACGGAAAGCTACTTTTTCTTTCATGTCCGCTTCTGGTTTTATGCGGATGGTAAATGATTTTTCTATGCGGTCTGTTGTGCCGGCAAACATTTGCATCATGGCTTGTTCCTGTTCATCCAGATTGTCCAGCATGAGTTTTAAAGCGGCTCCGTCTTTGGGCATATAATCTGCTTGCCCGCGGGTCAGGCTGTTTTTGCTTTCTCGTATATTGTAGATTTCTTTCGCCACCAACTCAGCCATTTTGGTCGGTAGAATCCGGCTATCAGAATCTCTTCGGTCATAAAACTGCGTGGGTCAATACGTTTTTTGACCGTATCGGCAACCTTTGTCACAGGTGCTTTCTCTATAGGAGAGGTGGTGTTGATAGCCTTTATGATTCCTTCAGGAGTCAATTCTACCTGTGAGGCCGCACTTTTGTCTTTCAGTTTTACAGCGTATGCATTGTCCGGGTCAGGAATGCCTATGGAATTTACCTTGATACTGTTTATTTCCCAATGTTCTTCCGGTTGGGATGATATGCCTGTAAGGCGCAGATAGCGATCGGCGTATTGGCAGAATTCTCCGGGCGTGTAGACAACTTTGGTTGCGGTGACTTGCAATTCTATTTCGGTCTTAGGCAAATAATAAACCACTCCTTCTCCCATGGTTCCGGGAGTATATGTACTGACATCTTGTGCGGTGCCGCTTAATGAAACCAGTAACCCTGCTGCGATTAATCCTTTTTTCATATTTCTATATTCTATCATATATGTAAGCAAATATAGCTATTCTTTTGTAAATCTGCCTTTTGTTTCTGTTAATTTCTTCCATGCTGCGGGTAATGCGTCAATAAGATCACTTGAGGTGGTTCCTATTTCTCCTTTTTCTTCCGCTGCAATGTCTCCTGCCAGACCATGTACGTAGACGCCCAGGCGGCATGCATCTTCTTGAGTATATCCTTGTGCCAATAAGGCTGCCAGAATACCGGTCAGCACATCACCGCTGCCGGCGGTTGCCATACCTGGATTCCCGGTGGGATTGAAATAACAATTTCCTTCGGGGGTGACAACTGTGCTCCATGATCCCTTTATAATGATATAGCTTTGCAGATAGGCTGCCAGTTCTTTCGTCTTTGTCAGCCGTTCGTAAGTATCCATGCATTTACCTATCAGTCGTTCCAGTTCCTTTAGATGGGGGGTGAGAATACAGCGCTTCGGCATCCGGCTGAGCCAGTTGCGGTGAGTGCCGAAAATATTAATGGCATCCGCATCCAGCACTAAAGGTACCGGACAACCTTGTATTTGTTCCATCATGGCCAACGCTGTATCTTCTTCTTGTCCCAACCCCGGACCGATGGCTATGGCTTGATAACGGTCTGTATCCACGGGCTCGGCAAAATAATGGTCGTGTATGTCTGTCTGTACAATGGCTTCGGGAACAGTGGTCTGAAGTAAATCATGGTTGTGGATAGGTACATGGACAGTCAGTAATCCCACTCCCGAACGCAGGCAGGCACGGGCAGATAAAATGGATGCTCCTGCCATGCCATAAGATCCTGCGATGAGCAGTGCATGGCCGAAAGTTCCCTTGTGGGCAAATCGTTTCCGCGGTTTGATGAGACTGCGAATTTCTTCTTCCTCTGTGATATAGTAGGGACTTTGTGCTGTATCAATAAAGTCTTTTTTCAGTTGGATGTCCAATAGTTGCCATTCGCCTACAATGTCTTCGTTTTCGGGGAAAAGAAAGGATAACTTAGGTAGCTGAATGCTGAGAGTGACATCCGCGCGTATCATGTTTTGACGGATATTATAAGTGTTGTCCTCACACATTAATCCTGAAGGTACATCAATGGCTACTACCTGTGCCTTGGATGCATTAATATATTTCACTACGGCAGCAAATCCACCGTTCAGTGGTTTGTTGAGTCCGGAACCGAATAATCCGTCTACTACCAGATGCCTTTCTGTCAGGACTGGAGGATCAAATTGTGTGCTTACTTCAGTAAAGTACACCGAGCCGCATTCTTTTAACCGTTCAAGATTGGTCTGACATTCTTCCGACAGTTTTCCTTTGGTGTTAAACAGAAAGACTTCTACGTGATAGTTTTGCTTAGACAACATACGGGCTACGGCAAGCGCATCGCCCCCGTTATTTCCCGGTCCGGCGAATACTACAATATGGAAAGAAGTATCCCATCGGTGGGTAATGGCACGAGTCAGTTCTTCGGCTGCCCGTTCCATCAAATCAATGGAGGCAACCGGTTCTTTGGCAATCGTGTACTTGTCCAGCTCTTTTAGTTGGGTGCTCGAAATAATTTTCATGACAATCTCTTTTGTTTGAACGTACAAAGATAACACTATTTACAAAAAGAGGTTATGTGAATACTTCGATACTTGGAATAAAAATGTTATTTTTGCAGCAATTTAATAAAAATAGCGGTTATGGATACCATTCAAATCAAAGATAAACGTTTCACTCCTTTCATTCCTGAAGAACGGATCTTAAAAGAAGTGGCACGGGTAGCGAGTGAGATTAATCGGGATTTAGAAGGAACTAATCCCTTGTTTTTAAGTGTATTGAACGGCGCATTCATGTTTGCTGCCGACTTGATGCGTAACCTTACCATTCCCAGTGAAATTTCTTTCGTGAAACTGGCCTCTTATGCAGGAACTTCTTCTACAGGAAAGGTAAAAGAGTTGGTAGGTTTGAATGATGATATTGAGGGTCGTACAGTGGTGATTGTGGAAGATATTGTGGATACCGGGGTGACAATGAAGCACTTGTTGGAAACATTACAAGCTAGAAAACCGAAAGAGATCCGTATCGCTACCTTGCTGCTGAAACCTGATAAATTGAAGGTGGAATTGGATATACATTATGTGGCCATGCGTATTCCCAATGATTTTATTGTGGGGTATGGTCTGGATTATGATGGCTTGGGACGTAACTATCGGGATATTTACACCGTAATGGAATGAAATTTGTACAACTAAATATAAAAATAAAAGGTAAAACAAGATGTTGAACATTGTAATTTTTGGAGCTCCGGGTTCTGGTAAGGGTACTCAGAGTGAACGTATTGTAGAGAAATTCGGTATTAATCACATTTCAACAGGGGATGTGCTTCGTGCTGAGATTAAGAAGGGTACAGAATTGGGAAAGACAGCCAAAGGATATATCGATCAGGGCCAGTTGCTGCCTGATGAATTGATTATTGATATTCTGGCAAGTACGCTGGATAGCTTTAAGGAAAGCAAAGGGGTTATTTTTGATGGATTTCCCAGAACCATCGCCCAGGCAGAAGCGTTGAAGAAAATGCTGGCCGAACGTGGACAGGAAGTATCTGTTATGTTGGACTTGGATGTACCCGAAGAAGAATTGATGACTCGCCTGATTAAGCGTGGACAGGAATCGGGACGTGCGGATGATAACGAGGAAACAATAAAGAAACGTTTGGTTGTTTATCACTCGCAGACGGCTCCGCTGATTGACTGGTACAAGAACGAAGGTAAATATCAGCACATTCACGGTTTGGGTACGATGGATGCTATTTTTGCCGACATTGTTGCTGCTGTTGAAAAATTATAGTAATATGCTAATGTGCTGATGCAGCAGTCCGCCAATGTGTCAGTCTGCATAATGATACATGGAGTACAGTTTCGTTGGCACATTAGTAAATTGATAAATTAGTAAATTATTAATTATGGCTGAATCGAATTTTGTTGATTATGTGAAGATATATTGCCGCTCGGGTAAGGGCGGGCGAGGCTCTGCGCATATGCGTCGTGAGAAGTATGTACCCAATGGTGGCCCTGACGGTGGTGATGGCGGTAGAGGAGGTCATGTTATTTTGCGGGGAAACCGTAATTATTGGACATTGCTTCACCTGAAGTATGACCGCCACGTGTTTGCCACACACGGCGGCAATGGATCGAAGAACAAAAGCTTTGGTAAAGATGGTGAAGACAAAGTTATTGAAGTACCTTGTGGTACAGTGGTTTATAATGCTGAAACAGGTGAATATATCTGTGATATCACCGAACACGGACAAGAAATAATTCTGTTGAAAGGAGGACGTGGGGGATTGGGAAACTGGCACTTCCGTACAGCAACCCGCCAAGCGCCACGTTTTGCACAACCGGGAGAACCCATGCAGGAGCTGATGGTTATTTTGGAATTAAAACTGTTGGCTGATGTAGGTTTGGTAGGTTTTCCAAATGCAGGGAAATCCACTTTATTGTCTACCGTATCGGCGGCACGTCCTAAAATAGCCAATTATCCGTTTACTACGCTGGAGCCGAATTTGGGTATCGTGTCCTATCGCGAAGGAAAATCTTTTGTCATGGCGGATATTCCCGGAATTATTGAAGGGGCCAGTGAGGGAAAAGGACTGGGACTTCGTTTTCTGCGCCATATAGAACGCAACTCTTTGTTGCTCTTTATGGTACCGGGTGATACAGATGATATCCGTAAGGAATATGAAATCCTGCTGAATGAGTTGGCTACCTTCAACCCGGAAATGTTGGATAAACAACGTGTGCTTGCCATTACCAAAAGTGACATGTTGGATGAAGAACTGATTGCCATGTTGGAGCCGACATTGCCGGATAATGTTCCGCATATCTTTATCTCGTCGGTAACTGGCTTGGGGATACAGCAGCTGAAGGATATTTTATGGACAGAATTGAATAAGGACAGCAATAAGTTGGAAGGTGTCCGTACGGAAACAATTGTTCATCGCGCCAAAGATGTTGCCAAACTGCAGGAAGAGTTGAAAGACATGGGTGAGGATGAGGACTTTGAATATGAATATGAAGAAGATGCCGATGATGACTTCGATTATGAATATGAAGATGAGAATTGGGACGAAGAAGAGGAAAAGAAATGAAACGGCTGACATCAGATAATAAAATGTTGGGATATGAGCTGATGAAGGCATATCCCAACATTTCTTGTTTTTCTACCACCCGTCACGGAGGTTGTAGTAAGGGAAACTACGCTTCGTTCAATTGTAACGGATATTGCGGGGACGAGGCAGAAGATGTGAATCGCAACCGGGAATTGCTGCGTAGCTTGTTACCCGGGGAATCGGTAGAACTCGTAATTCCGCATCAGACCCATAGTGACCATGTGAAAGTTGTGGATACTATTCAGGTAAATACTGAATTGGAAGGAGTGGATGCATTGGTAACAGACATTCCCGGTTATTGCTTGTGTGTATCTACGGCCGATTGTGTTCCTGTTTTATTATATGATACCCGAAAAAAGGTAGTGGCTGCCATTCATGCCGGATGGCGTGGTACGGTGGCCCGGATTGTGGAGAAGACAGTTTCAGTCATGGATAACCAATACGGCTCGCAAGGGAAAGATCTCATTGCTTGCATCGGTCCCAGTATTTCATTGGAGGCTTTTGAAGTAGGGGATGAAGTTTATCAAGCTTTTTGTGAGGCGGGGTTTGATATGAATCAGATTGCCCGTAAAGAAGCAAAATGGCATATTGATTTGTGGGAAGCCAACCGTCAGCAATTGTTGGCATACGGTGTGAAGCCTGAACATATTGAGATATCCGGCATTTGTACGTATCATAATAACGATGATTTCTTTTCGGCCCGCCGGCAAGGAATCCGGTCGGGAAGGATATTATCGGGCATTCTTTTAGGTGTCTGAGGAACACACTCATTGGAAGAACGCAGTATAAAAATAAATATGGAAATAAAAGTATCGGAAGAAATAAAGAAAGCCTGTCCGCAGTTTGCCGGTATAGCCATCCGTGCTACGGTAGAGAACACTGCTTATAGCGAATCTTTGTGGAAAAAGATAGACGAGTTCACTATACGCTATCGTGAAATGTACACTACGGATTCCATTAAGGATATGGTTACGATTCATGCTACTCGGGAGGCTTATAAGAAATGTGGGAAAGACCCTAGCCGTTATCGTCCTCGGGGGAAGCGCTCTGCCGTAGAATCCTGCGTGGAATTTCCTTGTATCAGATAGATACTTTGGTAGATCTTATTAACTTGGTATCTATTCGTTACGGATATTCCATCGGTGGCTTTGATGCGGATAAAATACAAGGAGATACATTGGTGTTGGGTATCGGTAAATCCGGAGAGCCTTATGAAGGGATAGGACGTGGAGAGTTGAATATAGAAGGAATGCCTGTTTACAGAGATGCTATGGGCGGAATCGGTACGCCGACCAGTGATAACGAGCGTACTAAACTGGAGGCAGGAACTACGCATCTGCTGACTATTATTAATGGATATAGCGGCAAGGAAGGTTTGCAGGAAGCGGCAGATTATATGTTGGAGCTCTTGAAAGAGTTTGCAGCGTCCAAGGATGAAGAATTAATTTATTTTTAAAATGAGATAATGAAAAGCACACAATTACTATTTTTATTGTTCATAAGTGTGGCGGCATGGGCTGGGGGGCCGGCCAAGAGTAATTTTACCGCAATGGAAGTTAAACCATATCAGAGTCAAGACTCCCGGGCTCTTTAACGGGCGCAAAAGTTTCTCCATTCATCTGGATAGTATAAAAGAGAATGAATATTGTTTTCCTCTTCCCGGTGGTAAAGTGATTTCTGCATACGGAGCCCGCCGGGGGCACAGTGGAACGGATATAAAGACTAAGGCCAATGATACTATCCGTTGTGCGTTTGATGGAATAGTACGTATGGCAAAAACATACGCTGCTTATGGAAATGTAGTTGTTGTGCGTCATGATAATGGATTGGAAAGTATTTATAGTCATAATTCCCGGAATTTGGTAAAATCCGGAGATATCGTGAAGGCCGGTGATGCAGTAGGATTGACAGGCAGAACCGGACGTGCCACTACTGAACACCTTCATCTGGAATTCCGGATAGATGGACAACATTTCAATCCGAATCTGATTTTTGATATGAAAGACCGTACTTTGCACAAAACGGAAATTGTTTGTACCAAAGCCGGCAATAGAGTGATAGTAAAACAGAATTTAACACCTAAAAAATAGACGATGGACATAGAAAAAGCAATCACCGAAGGAATTGTATTCAAAGGTGGTAAATCTCCTAGTGGTAAGCAAGAAGATAAAGTGAAGACCAAGGCTAAAAAGAAAAGCTATATAACAGGGTTGCATGGGTCGGGAGCTGCCAAGATGAAAGCTGAGTTTCGTAAAAAACGTGCTAACAGACATAAGAATAAATAGGAATGTAGATTGAATTTAATATTCATACTTATTAATAATTAACCAATTATCCTCTCCTTGTTTGAATTATTCGTTTTATATAAATATGTTGTAAAACATAGAATAAACT